>Ga0310786_10004419_pt1 | contig 19610 bp, 15 predicted proteins | sample AusTroGonzalo_MG_FD_203881 | JGI IMG/M metagenome (GOLD analysis project Ga0310786, IMG submission 203881) | Bovine rumen microbial communities from tropical cattle in Woodstock, Queensland, Australia - Gonzalo_03 (v2) (version 2) | ecosystem: Host-associated > Mammals > Digestive system >... | reverse complement strand
CCTCATCGTCCCATTTCGTAAAATAGAACTTCTTCGCCTGTTTTAAAATGTACTCGTAATCTGTCATAGTCACACACATAATCGATTTGGTTGCAATGCTGCGATTAAGCGAGTGCAAAGAGACTTATCTCATTTGCCGAGCAAAAGCAGCATCGCCGATTTTTCGGCAAAGTTAGGATTTTCCCTCTTTGCAACCAAGCAATTTTGCCCCACAAGGCTTGTGGAAATGTGATTTTTATTGTTAGAAGAACATCGTAGGCAAAGTATTCTTCCGCTTCTGGGCCAGTTCGCTCTTCATGCGGTTAATTGCTGTCTTGAAGAAGAACGCTACAAGATGTTCGTCTGTTCCCTCAGTCCTAATCTGCTTGAGGGCCGATATATACTCCGAACGGTCTTCGAGCTTTATAATCAGCAGCGGATGACCAGCCTTCAACAAGATAAAGTTCGAAAGCAAACGCCCCGTTCTTCCATTACCATCTCGGAACGGATGCAGATACTCATAATATCCGTGCCACTTGGCAGCAACAATCAGAGGATGCTGTCCATCATCAATGGCCTTCTGTGTCGACTCCATCAACTTAGGTACACGAGCTATCAACTCCTCATGATCCCCAAATACCGTATCACCAGCAGCCATATCCTCAGTAGTATACTCACCTGCAACAGCATCAGGAGTACGATAACTCAATGTATGCTCTATCACAAGTCGATTCACCTCTTTCAATAGAGCCTCATCAAACGGATGATCCAAATGGCTCACCATATAGTCGAATGCACGGAAATGGTCTGCCATCTCAGTACACTCCAATAGCGAACGCCCCACAGGAATCATCGCCATTCCCTGCTCTCGAAGAATCCTCGTATCGTCGACAGTGAACGAATTGCCCTCAATGGCACAAGAGTGCGCAGAGAACAGAATCTCATTATATTCCATCCACTGCTTCTCCCCCATCCTATCAGCTATTTTCTGCTGATATTCCTGACGGATGCTCTCGTATTCCTCTATATTCTTTTCGAACATCGCTGCAAAGATAGTGCAAATCGAGCGAAATACAAAGAAAAAATCGTTTTTTTTCTTTTATTTCCGAGATGCAGCCTATCTTCTCGCGAAGCGAAAAGTTACGAATAAGTGAGTGAAATGCAAAATAAATCACCATTTATTTTCATTTCCGAACGAGAGTAACTTCTCGCCAAAGCAAAAATTAGTGCAATTTGTACGAAAAACCAAATATTAATAGAAAAACTTTATTCCCAGACCACTAGGTTTCTAGGCAAGTCGATCTTCTTGGCCTCGCCACTCTTACCTATTATAATATATTGATCCAGAAGTGATGCATCTACCAAAGGTAAGAATGCGGCTCTAACACGAGAACACTTCTCATTGATAGAGTTTAACAATGGATTTGTTACATCTTCAATACTTCTAATCGCTCTGTCATTCAATCCGAAGGGTTTTATCTTCTGATATATTTCTGCTAATTCCTTTCTATAATCAGGTAAACACTTAAACGCAATACCCTCCGGATGATTCAGATAAAGCAGATAGATCGCCTTGACAATCGGCTCCAACTTCACTTCCTTGTTATAGTCTGAAAGCAAAAGTGTATAATCCTTTGTAATAGTCAATTTGCTGAGTTTAATTTGATTCTTCAATTTCTCCTCATGGAATCCCAAACGCTGGATTGTCTTTTCGCAACGTTTTCCCTCATAGTATTTCTCCAATACCTCATTGAAGATGTCATTGGGTGAAACGAAATCAAACAATGTCATACTAGATTGAACCTTTAGCACATCTGGAAAACCAAGGATATTAAAGGCTGACGGATTGCCACAATCCAATAACGCTTTTGTTATTTCCCTAAGGCGCTTTCCCAATTCTGGATGTCCAAGATAAGCCTTAGCCTCATCCTTGCTACTGATTCCATAGAATTCAGAATTATAACTATGCCCCAATCCCTTAATTTGTGGGAAAACATACCATATCCAATGCCCACGTTTATGACCTTCTTTGATTTCACACAATGCTTCTGAATAAGTCGCCCATCCAGAATCCTGCGCCTTAATAAACCTATCCATGTCATAATCGACTTCTCCACCCCCAAGTGCATCCACGAAACTCTTTGGCAAACTGACATTCTTCAGTTCCAAAGCATCCTTAAAGAATTGGGCCATTTCATCATCATGATAACCTGCTATACCACAGCCTACACGAGTAACCAGAAAGAACAACTCACTATGTTCTTTTGCAAAAGCGATGAATCTATCCACAGAAGCCTTCACCTCATTGTCTTTTCTTACATCTTTGCCAAAGTCAACAGGTATAGCATAACTCTGACCTTGCAGTCCCTCTGCCTGTCCCCAGACAGCACCAAACTTCTTACGTGCAGTGCCAGAGGCACCGCCAGTATGATACCCCAGCGCATTACTGCCAAAAACGAAAACCTGTTTTGGCAATAGCCTATCTATATAATCAGGGGTATATCCCAAATATTCTTTCTCTTCCATATTGTTACATGATTGCGAGTGAATAATCATCGTGCCCTATGAAACCCCATCTTTTTAGGCGTTCAATATGCAACTTTAATTGTTGCGGATGTTTGCAATTCTCCAACTTCCGTATCACATCCTTATCAAAATCTATTTTTCTAATACGCATCGCCGCTTTTATGAAATTGCTATCTTTTGTCTGGGCTTCAATTGCTTCTTGCAACTCTCGTTTATATTTGTCTTTATGAGCAATCTCATACATCATTAATATATAATGGGCCAATGTATCACTGGCAGCAAAAACGATACAATCCCCACTTATATCAAATGTTCCACACTTGAAACCCTTTTTATCCGTTGGATCCTTCCAGTTTACTAAATAAGGTGGATTATTGAACTCGACAATGCGCCCAAACGTATGTTGCAATTCTCCTGTTTTCTTATTATAGCAGAAAGCCACACTATCGCCATAATTAATCCACATACCATTTTCCCATACAGCAACTAATGTAGCAAAAGAGCCTTCATCATAAAACTTATTCAAGAAAAGCCCACCTATATTCTTAGCCTCTTCTTCGCATTCATTATAAAAAGGCTCCCAGATACCGTCAATCCATTTGTCGAATGCCTTATAGTTTTTGATTGGCTTATCTGGCAGATGATTCACCAAATATTGAGACCAGCGTTCTGCATAAACGCCTCCACCTCCAGCACCATCAGACACTGCTATCAGTTTATTTCTTGCGATAGCGGCATCCTCATTGACAACACCGTCTTCGAATTTAGATATTGTTATCTTTCTCATTTGTTCTTGGAGTATTATTGCTAATATTTGTTGGCGTACCAATATCCATTAATTGAATCAGCGTTGACATGTCCGTATTTGTAGCCATTGCCACATGCCTTGCATTCACAGAATCGCCACGAATATCAGATATTGCCTGATTATATCGTGTGGGAAGTAGGCTTGACATATCATACAATAGTTCAGAATACTTATCTCCTTTTAGTTCCTCTTTACCAATCGGCAACAATACTTGCTCAAGATTATTGGGAGTAATATGGATGTTCCAAAGTAACACATTACCATCATTGGTAAACATCGCTTTCAATTCATTAGCCTGCTGTACAATATGTTCTCTCGTTGCATGATTAAACTGTCCATCAGTAATATTAATAATGGTAGGTGGATAGCAATCCTTCTCATGATGTTCTTTCATCCATTGGTCAAGTAGGGCCTTCGCTTTATCCAATGCCTGATGCACATGTGTCCAACTTCCATCACATCTTGCTTCTAGCCATTGTACTTTATCTACTTCCTTAATCATCGTACCCTTTCGAGTCCGTTTTTCTTCCTTTACCGTAATTTTTTTGAATGGATTATTCTTCAATTCCTCTGGAGAAACGAAATCACGTCCAGCCAACACCATTCCATCCGCTATAGACCTCATGTCCATATCCAATGATGGCAATATCATAATAATGCCTAACCTCTGTAGTCTTGATGCAGCGATATACCAATTCATTGATTTGGTTGTTTACAATTCTCGCCACAGCCTCAGCCAATGACATTTGCTCACCATTTAGATTTGTAGTACGCCTCATAGAAACAGATTGGTCTACCAAGAATATAAATGCCGTTGGCGTATTCCTTGTAATCTGGGCTGTATATGGATTCTTAATTTGTAAAGCTTTGGGCTTAGAGGGAATAGGAATGCCAAAGTTTCCAATATTCTTGATATACTCCAAAGGGATGAAGTTCTTTATTAAAACCTCAGCTTGATAAAATGGCTTTTCCTCCTCAGAGAAATCAAAATGATTACGAGCCTTTACAGTTTTGAAATGAATCAATTTGAAATCATCTATTGTGCTGCCTTTATGACATCCCGTCCTAGTAGCATTCATATTTGCATATTTACTATCTTTCCAATAGACAACCTCTGGATCTATCTCCAAAATGACAGGATTTGACAATCTGCCATCTTTCATCGCTTCATACATCATTGGATGCTGCGTAGTAAAACTCACCCTTACATAATGCTGCAAGTTGTCTCTTCTATCAAGGTCTCTTGAAAGCAAGCCGCCTCCAGGCTTAGCAATCTTGATGCCTTTGTCTTCACAATCACCCCACGAATACAATCCACCATTCTTGATAATAGATTCCAAATTATCCCTATCCGTAAAGTGATACAACTTCACAATCCTGTGCTCATCAAGCACAGCCTTAAACTCTTGCCAATTACTTTTCTTATCCATAGTTCTACCCTTTTATTCATTAAACAACTCCAACTGCAAATTATTGTCCTCTTTCTTTGTTTTTTTCTTCTTTTTTGTCTTAGAAGGCTTTTTCTCTTTAGCCTCAGTCTGAGGGAATTTGCAAACTCCATATGGATATATGCCCTCAACGAATGCCTTAATCAGAGAAGCATGCGACAGAGGTTTCTTTGCATCTTCCACATCTGCATTTGTATCATAGTCCAGCAAAACGATAGTCTTTGTCTTACTAGCCTCTCTCAGTCGCTCTATGATATTTGCCACCTTATTCTCCAACACCCATTTATAGGTAGGTATATAGATTTGCTTGCGAGCTTCAATATAACCAAGAAGTTCTGTTCCGTTTACACCTTTTCTATGTCCCAAGGGCTTACCAAACCTTCTGACTGTTCGTTTGATATTCTTCATCGTATCATTTTTAAACATCTCGACATCCACATCACAACCCTCAAACACCTTTAGTCCTTGCCAAATGGCTTCTACACAAGTTGCCGTATACCCCTCACTAAATGGAACTGGTATACCATAGTGAGGATAGAAGGGGCTCAACTTAACAAGCCCATCTTTAGCGCTGCTTGTCACATCTGCCAGTATCGCATCAGGATATTGTTTCAATATCGTTGCAGGTTTCTTCCGTTTTGATTCTATAATAATCATATTTTTTATTATATATAACTAAACAACTAAAAGATATTATTCCAAAATTCTTCCCGGTACTATACCCACATCAGAATGGCAAATCCAAATTGTCCAAAGCGTTCTTTGCTTTTTTATTACCTAACTTACTTGCTTTCTCATACCATTCACGAGCCATATCCCAATCCATGTTAACTCCCATTCCATTTTCGTAACACATGCCCAATCGCCACATTCCATCAGAATCGCCCTCCTCTGCAGCTTTAGCATACCATTTGAAGGCTTCCACATGGTTAATGGCTATTTCATTTTTACCATAATAGTAAATAGACCCTATTATAACCATAGAATATTTGTCTCCAGATTCAATAGCTTTTTTATACCAATTTATAGCTTGATTAATATCTTTTTCGACACCTAATCCATCTTCATAGCACATGGCAATATGCCTTAAAGCTCTTGCACATCCATTTTTGGAGGATTTGTCATACCAGACTCTTGCCTCTGAATAATCTTTTTCAGTTCCATAACCATGTTTATAACAGCAACCCACGCAACATTGTGCATCTGCATAACCAATATTTGCAGCATTTATGAACAACTTGAAAGCTTTTTTATAATCTATCTTACTTTTATCCTCTGCTTTATCACATAGATTTCTGGCTTGATTATACAAATATTCACCATATGCATACCCAGTCTTAGGATTGTTCAATGTCAATAATCTTGGAGATGTAAGAGTTAAATCACATTTAGCAAACACTATCAAAAAAACACCTATGAGCATTTTCAGCTCATCATCATCTAGCAGATTCTGAATAGAGATCATGGCCTCACATTTACTTAGACATAAATAGTCTTCCTCCTTAAATAGCATATAATCATTTGTACAATAATCGCCAATCAATTCTGTGTTCAATGTAAAGGCCTTTAATGATAAAACAATAAGTACTATTGAAAAATCATCTATTCTTTCATTAAATTCATCTTCTGTACGTAAAGGATGTCGAAAGTTTGGGCTCCCTAATTCTCTCGACTTTTGCCCCTGCATAGCAGGTACATACATCCCATCATAATCAACAAGAACTATAGAACAATCTTCTTTAACCAATATATTTTCTGGTTTTAAATCCCCATGAGCAAAGGGTTGAGTAAGCAACCACGTTGCTAATTTGCTAAACCTAAAAGCTAACAATTCCAAAGCATATTGATTATTTATATTCTTCTGAATATACTTGTCCATTGGAATGCCATCAACCCAATCCATCAACAATACAGGGAACTCCGTTTCAGTTGTTTGGTCAGTATCAACAAATAATTCTTTTTCCAAGAATCTAATTGGTGTGAGATAGTTAGATGAAACATATTCCAGTTCATCCGCTATCAGTTTATAGCTCTCATTCCGTCCTTCCTGTTCCTTTGTGAAGCATTTAACAGCATAGAACTTTCCACTTTGCTCGTCTTTCATTTTAAAGACCACAGCGAAGTTTCCACTTGTCATCACAGGTAGCCCATCATCGCCCAATACAGGTCTTAGACAACTCAGTTCTTCAAAATTATCTTCAGCCGATTTGACGGCCTCAATATATTCCGATATTAATGGGTAATTCATATATTCATCTATTATAATGTATATTCTTTTATGGGACTTATCGTTGGAACAGAATTGGGATTATATAAGGGATCTTCCTCGAAGTCAAGATAACCAGTATTTGCGAGAGTGAAGCCTAAACTTCCTGCTATGTTACACAAACGTCCGCCTTCACCCTCATCCTTCTCTACTCCATCACCTTTTATGTAACTAACAGCAAGATTAAACAATGCCATAGGGAAATCTTTTCTTGCAGCCTTTCTGAACCAATAAACTGCTTTTGAGAAATCTTGCTGAACATAGAAGCCTTTAGCATACATATAACCAAGACCATTCTCTCCTAACACTTTACCACATACATTCTGAACTCCCTCGATGGTTTCACGTTTGGAATCAGATGTTTGAGATAGAGCTTCGAAAATACGGTATGCACTTTCATATTCTTCCTTAAAAACATATTTTTTTGCCTTAAGGTACCTCAATACAGCTATTTGTACTGCATCTTTTTGTTTCTTCTCAATATCCAGCAGTTTATAAGATATGTGAGACAAGTCGTTTTTAGCCCAAGCAATCATAAAGATACCATATAGAGAACAAAACTCCTTGTCTGTCATCAAAGGTTGCAAAGCAGCTATAACTTGGCTTTTGCTCAAATCAAGGAAATCACTTTCACTAAACAGTAATCTGTCATTACCTCCGAACTCATTCCATAGTACAGGTTTTAGCGCAATAGCTTTCAATGCTAATGCTATAGAAGCAATAGAAAAGTCATCTATATGTTCATCAAAGGCATCTACCGTTCTTGAAGGATGCCTGAATCCAGGACTTCCGATTTCTCGTGCATTCTGTCCCTTCATGGCGGGAACAAAGATTCCGTCATAGTCAACAAGTACCAGTTGCCCATCTTCTTTCATGATGATATTATCAGGTTTCAAGTCACCATGAGCAAATGGTTGCGTAATCAACCATGCCGCCATCTTACTAAACTGATAGGCAAGCATTTCCAACGCATATTGATTGTTAATATTCTCTTTGATATATATGTCAAGCGTCTTACCTTCCACCCAATCCATTAGCAAAACAGAAAACTCATCTCCTTCTGAATTGTCTGTATCTACAAATAATTCATTCTCATAATACTTAATCGGTGTCAGATAGTTGGATGAAACAAATTCTAATTCATCTGCTATCAGTTTATAACTCTCATTTCGTCCTTCCTGCTCTTTCGTGAAGCACTTTAATGCATACAGTTTTCCATTCCGCTCGTCCTTCATCTTAAAGACAACGGAAAAACCTCCAGCACTCATAATGGGCTGGCCTTCGTCATCCAATACCGCCCTTAGATAACCCAATTCCTCAAAGTTATCTTCTGCCGACTTGATGGCCTCTATATATTCACTTATTAATGGATAATTCATTGCGCTTAACTTTGTTATTCAGTATTCTTAGGACCTCTTTCTCCAGATTTTCAACATGATAAGGATTGCGAGACATAAAGAAATCAAAAGATTGATTTTGCTTAACTATATCTGTCTTATTATATACAATTGAATTAATATACGAATCGAAATAGTATTTGAATCCATTTTTCTTAAAAAGATTATGATATTTGAAAAACGTTATAAAAGTCATTACTATAAGCGGTTTATTATTCTCGTGTTTAATACCTAATTCTTCTATAGAGGACTGATACCACTCATTAGCTAATACATTGAACCCCATTCGAAGATACTTATAATCAGACAACACTAAGACTGGATAAATTAGTGTATTATTGTCAACATGGTACCAATTAAATTTACTCTTTCTAATAGCCTCAATATGTCCTGTCAATTGAGTTATCCCTATTCGGTGGGTTTTGTTCTTTTTCTTGTCTGGTTTTTTAAACAATTTGTTCTTGTATTCTTGAATTAACTGCTCATAATCATGCATTTCCAATATTTCCCCACTTATTCTGATGTCTTTACACTCAAAAATAAATAATGAGTCCTTTTCCTTGACAATATAATCAGGTGCTCCAAGTTCGTCATCTCTTTTTGTGTAGTTCATTCTACATTCTTCTTCGCTTATTCCTTGACAACATTTTCTATTAATACAATTCTTCAAATATGTATCAAAAATTATTCTCTCTGCGAACTTTTCGGTAAATAATTCTGTTATGTCGATTTCTGGTTCAGAATGCTGATTATAGGATTTGAATTCAAAATATAAACTATTAAACAATCTGTCAATCATAAACTCAATGTTGTGTATAAAGAAATCCCCATTCTCCAAAGTTATAACAGGTTTATCCCTGAATACTCTATAATCAGAATTAGAATTCCTATCATTTTTATCAACAGCAGAAAAATTTATAATAGTATTATATGGCAAAGAAATGGATCTCAACACTTCTTTTGTTATCAAATTATCAACATCAATACTTAAGTTTTTCTCTATCCTTCCAGACTTAAAGTGACCTGCTGCCAAAATTCCGTATATCGTAATAATATAATCTTCCCAACAGTTTATATGATGGCATGAAAGAAACATATTATATAAATCACGATATTTTTCACTACTTAATAGAAATTTGAAGAAATAGACAGCTAATTCTATCTGTAACGCCATCCTATCACGGACATCTTGTACACTTTCTGAATGAATTATTGAATTAATCGAAGAAAGCATGAAGCACATTTTTGATATAGAATTGTTTTCTATAGGTTTATATGCCACTATCTGTTCATTTATTGCCAATAATAATTTAAAGAATAGCATTTCACCTTGCTCCTCATTTAGATTTAATTGTAAATCAACAGGAGAATATGCAAATGCGTACCTCATTATCTCCATACAAGTCGAATCGGAACTAAATACATACTCTCTCTTTGGATTTTCATTTATTAATTGTATTGCTCTTTGATGAACAAAATAGCGGTTGTTTACACTTCTTGGCGAAAAGAACAAGTCTAACTTATCTAATGTTGCATATCCATATATATTATTTAAGACTCCTACAAAATTGAAAAGCATTTCACGTGGAATTAGAGAAATAAATTCTTCAATAGAAACATCTTTTGCTTCTTCTCCAAAAAAGACATGATACTCTAATAGTTGTTGTATTTTGAATGATGGAGTCTGAGAACGATTTTTTTCGCCATAAGGATGTTTTGTTTTTTTATGGTGCATCTTTCTCATCTTCACCTTCTTTAAAGCTTTCCGCATCACATATTGTTGATGCTTTTTCTGCTTCCATTTTTTGGATTTATGCCTCCTTTTCATTTTCTTACTTATTTAAAAAGGTAAATCCTCAGTATTAAAACGCTCTAATGCCTCAATTGCATGTAACTCCCCTTGTTCCGCAGCCTTCTCATACCAAATTCGTGCCTGATTTCGATTAGCTATAATACCATAACCCTTCTCATAACAATAACCTAAATTAAATTGAGATTTAGGATTCCCTTGTTCCGCAGCCTTAACGAACAATTCTATAGCAATTTCATAATTTTGAGAGAAGCCGTTACAATTCATATAACATTCGCCTAAATAGTTCTGCGCTTGTGCTCTCCCTTGTCTTGAGACCTTTATACATTCACATATCATGAAATCTCTGAGAAGATTAAACAAACACTTATTCTCGATTAAATATAGTCCTCCCATATCAATAATGACACAAAAAATAGCATCTGTCACTTTTTCATCATCATATAAATCATCTATAAAAAGATGATGTGCATAACTATATGTTATATTTTGCATTTCTTCTTCATCCCATCTTACTTTATTCCATCTTTTTGACGAATACTCAAGTTCAACCGTTTTGTTGTCAAAATCACGAAAACGGAAATAATAAATCGGCAGTAAATTGTATAATCCTCTGTTCTCACCAAACAAATAGTTCAATATATCATAATAAGAACAACCCAAAACATCTTGTGCCTCATTTAATACCTCTTTTATATCCTGTTTGACTTTTTTTGTATCTACTTCTTTTAATTTTGATATGTCATAGGGAAGCATAAGGGCAAAATGGAAGAATTGTCCTGGGGGAATAATTATTGTATCTAATAGATTACATTCCGAAAATGCATTCGCGCTGATTTCTATTAAAGAAGCAGGTAATTCGATGTAACAAATAATATTCCCTTCAAAAGCTCCATCTCCAATGTACTCAACAGAATTTGGTAATCGTATATGAGCTATTTCACATAAGTCATCCTGGGTGTTTCTGAAACATCTATCACATATGATTCTAGTTGTAGGCTTTACATTGTATTCCCCATGCCAATATGAAATTTCATCTTGAAAATAGTCTTTCCCATACCAAATTGTAGCCCAATTATGAACTCTAAGTAATCTTTCCTGATTTCCATTATAAATTGCATGCCCGAATAACCTCGAATTATAATTTATATCATCATCGTTTTTCAGTTTTGTTTCATTATTTTCTCTGTAATCAAAAAAATTAGACAATATTAAAAAATATTCTGTATTTGTGGATGAAACACAAAACATAAAAACACGAAGAAGTCTCCTGATATAATTGTTATCTATTGAAAAAATGGCATTTATTTTTGAGCAATTGTTAATGGCCCTATAATCTGTTTCCGAGAAAAGCAATTTATCTTTTACTCCATATCTCACAAAAAAAGAAGAATCTATTGAAACAGTCTTAAGAGACAAGAGGATAGAAACAAGCGGAAAATCATCTATATGCTCATCGAAATCATTCTCAGTACGTAATGGATGACGAAAATCTGGAGAACCCAGTTCGCGAGCCTTTTGGCCTTTCATGGCTGGCACATACATCCCATCGTAATCGACGAGAACGAGAGTTCCATCTTCTCTAACTAAGATATTGTCTGGCTTCAGATCACCATGAGCAAAGGGCTGAGGAATAAGCCATTGAGCCAATTGGCTAAAACGATATGCCAACATTTCGAGGGCATACTTGTCATCAAGATTCTCACGCAGATATTTGTCAAGTGTTTTACCCTCCACCCAATCCATCAACAACACAGGGAATTCTGTCTCTGTGGTCTGATCAGTATCCACAAATAGTTCTTTATCCAAATAACGAAGGGAAACAAAATATGGCGAATCCACATTCTTCAGTATTTCTGCAATCTGATGGTAAGCCTCTTCACGACCATCTTGGTCCTTGGTAAAACACTTCAACGCATAAAACTTTCCACTTCCTCTGTCCAGCATCTTAAACACCACAGCAAAGTTTCCACTTGTCATTACAGGTTGTCCATCATCGCCAAACACAGATCGAAGATTAGTCAACTCTTCGAAGTTGTCCTCAGCCGACCTAATAGCCTCTAAATATTCAGATATCAAGGGATAATTCATCTCAAATCTCCTCCATATATATGATTTTTCTTTTCCCTTCTTTAATTTTCGTTATTCGGAAATCAGTTCCTCTCTTGAATGTCACCTGATTTTCTCCCCCATGATTGGTTAATTTGTATAAAGAACGAGCATTTGTTCCTTCTTTTTGGGGCGTTATGATATACACATTTGTTTTGTGTTTCCAATTGTCTTTTGTGGTTGTTATATAATGCGTAGCATGATATATCTCACCTTCTTGAAAATCGACTCTATCATCTATAGTGCAAAAACGATATAATACCTTCCCCTCATCATATATTGGGGTTTTGTCCAAGACGCGATCTAATCCATCACACATTTCTGGAATAGGACTATTACGATTCTCATATGAATTCCATTTAAATGCATGAGAAACCCATCCTACAAAACATTCAAGCATTAATATCTCAAAATCATCTAATCCTTGCTTTTTCAAATTAGACGTAGTCTTTCCATTTGGATTATAATGTTTAGCAATATAGCCATCATTCAAGAATCTTATATCCTCATCCATATTATCAGGAACAGATTCACCTACTTGGTTTGGTATAAGATGGACACTATTGTGACGATCTTTATATTTCTTTTCTATATCAATTATTTCTTGAGCTGTCATCTCTTTTTCTATTTTAAGCAGTCTATTGACCAATTTGTCTTTTTTGCTCTACAAGTTTATCTTTATAATCTGGTAGCAATTCTTCAAACTTCTTTCTTGTACCGATAGGAATAATAATGGAGGTGAGGGATTCGCATCTGCGGAAAGCACTAAATCCTATGCTTGTGACACTGTATGGGATATGGATGGAGGTGAGAGATGTGCAACCATCGAAAGCCCAAACTCCTATGTTTGTGACACTGTCTGGGATATGGATGGTAGCAAGGGAATAGCAATGCCAGAACGCACAATCTCCTATGCATGTTACACTACCAGGGATATGGAAGGTGGTAAGGGATATGCAAAGCGAGAAAGCCCTATCTTCTATGCTTGTGACACTGTCAGGGATATGGATGGAGGTAAGGGATGTACAATATGAGAAAGCCTCATTTCCTATGCTTGCGACATTGTCTGGGATATGGATGGATGTAAGGGATGTGCAAGACTTGAAAGTCCCATCTCCTATGCTTGTGACACTACCGGGGATATGGATGGAGGTGAGGGATGCGCAACCCGAGAAGGCACACCATCCTATGCTTGTGATACTATTAGGGATATGGATGGAGGCGAGGGATTTGCAACCCGAGAAAGCCCTATTTCCTATGCTTGCGACATTGTCTGGGATATGGATGGATGTAAGGGATGTGCAAGACTCGAAAGTCCTATTTCCTATGTTAGCGACTTTGTCTGGGATATGGATGGAGGTGAGGGATGCGCAATCCGAGAACCCCCCATCTCCTATGCTTGTGACACTATTAGGGATATGGATGGATGCGAGGGATTTGCAGCCTGAGAAAGCCTCATCTCCTATGCTTGTGACACTATTAGGGATATGGATGGATGCGAGGGATTTGCAGCCTGAGAAAGCCTCATCTCCTATGCTTGTGACACCGTCAGGGATATGGACAGAGATAAGGGAAGCGCACCAACAGAAAACACAAGTTTCTATGCTTGTGACATTGTCTGGAATATGGATGGAGGTGAGAGATGTGCAATCTGAGAAAGCCTCATCTCCTATGCTTGTGACATTGTCTGGGATATGGATGTAGGTGAGGGATTTACACCCTGTGAACGCCTTATCTCCTATGATTGTAACACTATTAGGTATATGTATGGAGATGAGGGATTTGCAACCCGAGAAAACCCTATCCCCTATGCTTGTGACACTGTCGGGGATTTGTATAGAGGTGAGGGATTCGCAATGCGAGAAAGCACCATCTCCTATACTTGTGACACTACCGGGGATATGGATGGAGGTAAGGGATTTGCAACCCGAAAAAGCACCATCTCCTATTCTTGTGACACTGTCAGAGATATAGATGGAGATAAGGTCTTTTCTATAAAAAGCGCTTTGACAAATAACAAGTGTACCCTTCCTTATTGAATAATTAGTTAATTTTTCTGGTGCTTGCAACAATCTCTTTCTATCTTCACTATACTTGGCACCATATTCATCCGTCCATGCACATGCCAGATCTTCTATTGTTACTTCTGTGGAAAGATTTTCGTCCTCGAATTGGATCCTGTTAGGCCTAGATAGATTGAAAAGGCGGGAAGATACCAAAGAAAGATTGTTCTGGGAGATAGCCAGAATGAATAGTGAATAGAGTGATGTCAGCTCTAAATCTTGCATCAAAGGACGCAGTGCTTCCAAAACTCTGCTTTCAGACAGATTTCGATAATCTTTTTCTGAGAATATCAACCTATCTTTGGCACCATATTGCTCCAAAAGTTCTGGTAGGAGGGAGATGGCTTTAAGGGAAAGAAGTATAGAAATCAGCGGGAAATCATCTATATGCTCATCGAAATCATTCTCTGTTCGTTGAGGATGTCGAAAATCAGGAGAACCAAGTTCACGAGCCTTTTGTCCTCTCATGGCAGGAACATACATGCCATCATAGTCAACAAGGACAAGAGTGCCATCTTCATGAACAAGGATGTTGTCGGGCTTCAAATCACCATGAGCAAAGGGCTGGGGAATGAGCCACTGAGCCAACTGGCTAAAACGATAGGCCAGCATCTCCAAGGCATATTTGTCATCAAGGTTCTCTCGAAGATACTTGTCGAGCGTCTTGCCCTCTACCCAGTCCATCAACAATACAGGGAACTCCGTCTCCGCTGTCTGCTCTGTATCTACGAACAACTCTTTATCCAAATAACGGAGAGAGACAAAATATGGTGAATCTACATCCTTCAGCGCATCAGAAATCTGAAGGTAAGCCTCTTCTCGCCCTTCCTGTTCCTTCGTAAAACACTTCAATGCATAGAACTTCCCCGTCTCGATATCCTCCATCTTGAACACCACAGCAAAATTACCGCTTGTCATCACAGGTTGCCCATCATCTGTAAGCACAGGCCGAAGGTTCGTCAACTCCTCGAAGTTGTCTTCTGCAGCCCTAATGGCTTCAATATATTCAGATATTAGTGGATAATTCATACTATTCTGCTAATAAGATATGCGTTTTATTACAAGAAGGCATACATCCTCTTCTTAATGATTTAACGATTTCATCCCTTTCTACTCCAAATGAATCTGAAATATAATGTAAGTGCGGTTTTGAACCAAATTTACCTGGTTCTTTTCCTTGTACACCTGAAGACGTTTGATAGAAGCAATGCCAATGTTTGTCGTTATCCAAAATCCTCGCAATAATAAAGTGAGATTGGATTACGTAATCCTTTAGTTGTCCTTCTGTCAATTCTGTATCACCATAACTCTCTATATTGCCATCGTCTCTTAAAAAAATAAACGATGGAAGATCCTTCTCTTTATAGCTTTTAGGTTTACCTTCATATATGTAATTACTAAATTTATATCCCCGCTCACTAGCTTGAATAAATAATCCGCCAAGTTGTTCTGCACTCATTTGAAGACCTTTAAGCAGGGTTATTTGCTCTCTCTTATACAATTTTTCATCTAAAATATGATAAAGTTCATCAGGCAAATCAACGCTTTCAAATCGTTCTAAATCTGCTTCTGCTAATCTTTTGGCTTCAGTACATATTTCAGGGAACAATTTCTCAGGACAAAATCCTGCGTACCTCTCTATAAGATGAATTATCAATGGGAGTTTTGAACGCATAAGAAAAGTACTGAAGAATACTTTCGCATCCACATTTTCAACCTCGTCCATCTTGTTACAAACTATAGAGAAATCATTTTGTCGTATTGTAAATAGTCCCATTATTATTCGATAAAAGATGTTAACCGTTCCCTCTATTGAAATGTTGTATTGCATCATATCTGCAAAATAACCCTAAATCAAGGAGCAAATAATAAAACGAATTACTCAGTTCGTCAATATCATTAACATTAGTTATACTATAACAGTATTCGCTGTAAGCATCTTCATCATTAATCCATATGTCACATGAAATTCCATCATTAACTCTATAATATTTATATTCCAAATTGCTAGACACTCTTATATTATGTAATACCAAAAACGATTTTAGTAGCGATTCTACGACCTCTAAAGGGCCGGTATTATATTGATTTAGGATCATCTTTATCCTCTCAATACAAGAGTTTTTATTAATTTCCACCAACTGTTCAATATTATTAGGCAACATTTTTGAAAAGAAATAAAAAGAGCCTTTAGGTATAGCAATTGTGTGAAGGAAATCGCATCTTTCAAATGCATCATCACTTATATAATCAACCCATGGCAATTCAATATATTTTAGAAAACTACCGTAGAATGCTTTACTGCCTATATATTTGACAGAGTCTGGAATATTCAGAAAGTGTAATGTCGAACTATTTGAGAAAGCTTTGTCACAAATAGTTATTGTTGATGATTTGATACTGTATTTATAGGAGGGCTCGCAAACCAATTCTCCAAAAATATTCATCGGATCGTAAAAACAAATAAGCCTAGTATCATTATCTTCATATTTTGCCTTGTTCCAATAATAATCCTCATCATGCCAACGGTAGTATTTTCCTTTATTATATAGACGAGTGATCCTGTTCTTTCGCGGTGTAGGATTTGATAAAGACAAATCAGATAATTTCAAGTTCTCTTCTGGTTCAATAAAGAATCCGTAAAAAGCAGAGATGAGGTTGTTGAGCTTGTTGCTGTATATTTTGAAAGATTGATCATTAAAAGTCGAACATTTACTTATAAGTTTAGAAGTAGTAATAGTCAAGTAATCATTAGAAGACAGCAATAGTCTATCAGGAGCTCCATATCTACCAAGTAATTGAGGATCAAGTGAGATGGCAGTAATTGAGAGAAGTATTGTGACTATAGGGAAATCATCAATATGCTCATCATAATTATTCTCAGTACGTAAGGGATGACGAAAATCAGGAGAGCCGAGTTCACGAGCCTTTTGACCTTTCATGGCAGGAACATACATACCATCATAATCAACAAGAACAAGAGTTCCATCTTCACGCACTAAGATGTTGTCTGGCTTCAGGTCGCCATGAGCAAAGGGCTGAGGAATAAGCCACTGAGCCATCTGACTGAAGCGATAAGCCAGCATTTCGAGGGCATACTTGTCATCAAGGTTCTCACGCAGATATTTGTCGAGCGTTTTGCCTTCCACCCAATCCATTAGCAACACTGGGAACTCTGTTTCTGTAGTCTGGTCTGTATCCACAAATAGTTCCTTGTCCAAATATCGGATAGAAAGAATATAAGGAGATGAGAAATTTTTCAGTTCCTTTGCAATCTCACGATAAGCCTTAGCCCGTCCTTCCTGTTCCTTGGTAAAACACTTCACTGCATAGAACTTCCCACTCCGCTCATCCTTCATCTTAAAGACCACAGCAAAGTTGCCACTCGTCATCACAGGCAATCCATCATCACCCAATACCGGCCTCAGGTAACTCAATTCCTCGAAGTTATCCTCTGCCGATTTGATGGCCTCAATATATTCTGATATCAGTGGATAGTTCATACTTTCTACTTTGAATTAACTCTCTCATCAAACCTTTCGCTTACCTCGACCATCCAATCAGGAAGTTTCTTCATGGCCTGGTATACAAGGGCATCAGGCATCTTTTTATAATAGGCGTAGGCCATAGGGCCAGCGATGGCAGCGAGAGTGTCAGCATCACCTCCAAGCGAAATGGCGAGTTTGATACAATCTACATAATCTTCTGATTCTAGGAAACAGATTATAGCAGGACCAACGGTACCAGCACAGGTTGAATTGAAAGTGTAGGAGTCGTGAAACTCTACATATTTCTTATTTGAACAATCTGGATAGTATTTATTGAGGATGCTTTCACGAATGAAATCCTTGTCTTTACCATTTTTGAGGTGGAAGATTGCAAGGGCTGCGGCTTCGGCACCTTTGAAACCTTCTGGATGGTTATGGGTAGGGGCTGCTGTTTCGTGAGCCATCCGGATGCACTCTTCTTCCGTCTTTGCCAGCCATCCTGCAGAAGAGCAACGCATGGCGGAACCGTTGCCAAGACTACGGTAGGGTTGTGGATTATGGCTGGCCATCCAGAGCTTAAACTTGCTGCCAAATCCTGCGTGTCGATGTTCATTGGCGCATTTCCAAAGATTCATCGTCATGTCAAGATTATCGATAAAAGCTTCTGCACAGGCAAAGGTCAGCACTGTGTCATCAGTGAAGTGTGCCCTACTGCTGAACATCTTCACCTTATTATAATCCTTGATACGGTGAGTTCTACCTTCGTAAGCACTCCCCGCTATATCGCCTATTGCCTCACTTATCAAGTAATTATTCATAAGTCCCTTATTGTTGGATGTTGCAAATATACAACTTTTTTCTGAGAGAAAAAGGATTTAGGATGAAAAAATGTTTTTCACAAGGCTTGTGAAGGGACACAAGAGTCTTTTTGGTCGTAAAAAAGCTGGCCACAAGTGACCAGCTCTGTATTTGAGTGAAGGAAACCAAGCGGCAAGGTCGAATTGCTCATCATCTCCACAGGTTTTGCCTGCAGCCATGCCACCGTTCCGCACATCGTGGCTCTACTCGGTTTCTCCTTTCACGTTGCAAAGATACGAACAATATTTGAAATTTCCAAATATTTGAGAGGAAAAGTGAATTCTATCCCTTGAATTAGAAGGAATCTGCCATCAGATCCTTACGACCAATGAGGCTGAAGATGGTGATGTTGTTGTCATCATTGACTATTCGAAGGGAACGAAGGATCTCATTAAGTGTTGAGCCACTGGTAGTCACATCGTCAATCACCAAAACATTCTGTTTTCTAATAGTCTCACAGAGTTTCCCATCCATCGGATTCGCCAAAACATCCTCGAAGTTATATAACCGTGGTTGATTAAACCTATAAATATAGCGCATCATGTACTGACACTCTCGGCTTCTCATCTTAGGGAAAAGCACCAAGTCGTAATGATAAAGGTTGATCTGTTTGTCAAGTTTATCTACGGCCTGTCTGATGAATAGTCCTTTATCGGTTGCCTCTTCTACAGAGCAGGAATCATCACAAAAATAACAGAAGCATTTACTAAATGCCTCCAACTGATAACTATTCAGATCATTGTTCATTTTAGTATTCATTTTGTGATAAAAGTCCCCGTGTTACACTTTTTGCGCTTCGATCAACATTTGATTAAAATAACGCTCAGTTGCTTCCTCATTCGATATTCTTGCATCCTC
>Ga0310786_10004418_pt1 | contig 19612 bp, 16 predicted proteins | sample AusTroGonzalo_MG_FD_203881 | JGI IMG/M metagenome (GOLD analysis project Ga0310786, IMG submission 203881) | Bovine rumen microbial communities from tropical cattle in Woodstock, Queensland, Australia - Gonzalo_03 (v2) (version 2) | ecosystem: Host-associated > Mammals > Digestive system >... | reverse complement strand
CGATTTTTTCATAATTATTTTTATTTGTTGACAAATCGCGCATTTGTATTATAGTTCACACTAAACAGAGGTAAACAATATGACAAAAGACAAAACATATTCACCAAAAGTTTTATCAATACAAGAGGTTGTCCAAAACAATAACCGCATTATTTCTGGTAAATTGTCTGGTTCCAGCATAAAGAAATTGAACAACTTTAACTGGTTGCGTCATGAAATTTCATTCACAGAACCTCATATTTTGTTTTGGATGCCACAAAAAGAACAATCACCATATTTTGATTATACCTGTACCAAAGGGCTTGGTGACGCATATGATTATATTTTGGAACACAAAAACGATTCCAAAATCACCCCAACAACGATAAGTGACGTTCATTACCTTATCGCACATAATACGAACATATTACCAGGACGCTATAGAAATTCAGAAAAAATTCTGGAAATAACAGTGAACGGTGCACGTATTCATACCCCTGACCCAATGTTGATACCACAGTTATTGGATAATCTGCTCTATGAATACGAACACAGTCCAAAACCTAATCCTTTACGTGCTTTTGATTTGCATTATAATTTGCTTATGCTTCATCCTTTCGATGATTACAACAAACGCACATCAAGAATGATTATGAACTTAGCTTTGCTTCACTGTGGCTATCGTCCAATAGTATTCAATCGTAAAAGCGACAAAGAAAATTATCGCAAAGCGATTTCACATATGGCCAATGGCGATGCAAAATCTTACTACAGATATATGTATAATGCGATGAAGTCTTCACAAGAACAAATAATTGCTCAATTAAAAATATCTAACATAAAATAAAAATGCCCAAACGGGCATTTTTATTTAATAAACTACCGTTTACCACGACCATAACGCGATAAAAACTTATCTATCTGAGAATTGATTGGTGACGCCGCAACAGGTTCATTTTCTATTTCTATAATTTTTGTAATTTTCTGTTTGTGTTGGGTTTTTATTGCGTACAGTTCTTGATCATCACCCACACCCAACAAAACATCTTGCAACAATTTATCATATTCAGACTTGAATGTGGCATCATGATTATATAAAAAATCTGCAACTTTTTCTATAACCCCAGTATGTTTATCTGGACTAAAACTTTTTATTCTTGAAAAAGTCCCATCATAAGAAAGGGCCAACTTTTTACCTTCCAAGGCTTTAATTTCAATATTATCAAATTTTATATCATGTTTAATTGCAACATTATAAATCATATCAAACAAAAAGTCTTGGGTTGCTTCATAATCCAGTTTCCAATCTGGATATTTTACAGCACTTGCATCTGTTTCACATTCGACAATATACGCATGCTTATCAACATCTTGTCCCCACGTATCTTTCGTCGTTTTTACATGATAATCTACGCCTTTTTTTGTCGTAAAAAAATAGTGTCCATCACTCTGTCCCCCTAACGCATTTTTAGAAGGTTCAAAATATCCACTTTTTTCAATTTGACTAAACTGTTGTTGATTTATCGGGGTTATTACATGATATAAAACAACTTTCTGTTGTTTCAAAATATCAATTCCCTTTTTCAATTTTTCTACTTTTGTATTCATTACAATTTTACCTTTAATTTGCCCATACATTATAACACAGAATCTTAAACTTGACAACAAATACTGATTTTTTATTTTGTCAAGCATATTACAAAAATCCAAGATTTACATTTTTTTATTGTTTTGATAGAATACAACTTATGTTGAAAAGCAAATTCAGTTTATGCGGTATTTTTTTATGCTGTGGCACCCTGCCCGTGCTTGGTGCAAACACTGAATTGGCAAAGATACAAAACCAGATAAAACAAACAGAAATCCAAAACAAAAAAATCGAACAGCAATTAAAAACTTCAACCAAAGACGTAGAAAAAACAAAAAAACAGTTGGTAAAAACTGCTGACAAAGTTAGTTCTTTGGAAGAACAACGTGGTGCATTACTTAAACGCATCGTAGAACTGGATAATCAACGCGATAAAATAAATGCCGAATTGGCCGCCAGTTATAGTGGCATAACAGACGCAACAGCAGGCATGTTATTCATCGCATCTAATCCAAACTTTGATTCACAAACTATGCACGACTATGTTTTGACTTCGGTTTTACTTTCTGCAGCGTCTGACAAATTTGACGACCAAATTATGGACGCAACACAAAAATTGAAAGCACTTGATAAAATCCATGATGAAAGAACGGTTGAAAAAGAAAAACTGGATCGCAGCACCAAGAAATACACAAATGAAAAAAACGAATTAAACAAATTATTGAAAACACGTTCTGCTCAAAATGAAAAATTGAAAAGCCAACAAATTGCATTGCAAGATAAATTGAAAAAATTGTCAGCACGTGCGAAAAATATTTCTGAATTATCGGCTGGTGTTGGTTCTTCAGAAATGGGTAGCGACGCCAAGTTTTCTAAAAGGAAATTAAATGTTCCTGTGCGTGGAAGGCTGGTCGTAAGATACGGTGAAAAAACTCCACTTGGGTTAAAATCAGACGGATGGCGTATACACACACGGGGCGAAGCTTTGGTTATGGCCCCAGCAGATGGCGTTGTAAAATTCGCAGACAGTTTTCGTGGCTTTGGCAAAGTTGTCATTATGTCCCACAAAAACGGATACAATACAGTTATGACGAACATGGGGTCCATTGAAGCAATGGTCGGTCAAGAAGTCTTGGCTGGCGAACCAATTGGGCGCATGAACGAAAACAGACCAGAAATGTATCTGGAAGTACGTCGCGGCAACAAGTCCATTGACCCCGCAAGATTGTTTAATGAACCGTAAAAACATATAAATCGATCAATTAAAATTCGAAACGCAAACCAACCGTCAAATTGGTATATATCATATCTTTCGCACTGAACCATTCACGATGCAATGTTCCTTCGCTATTAACCAGGTTCCATTTTATACTTGGAATATACATTACGCGTGCACTGAAATCCAAAAATGTATATTGACTTATTCCATACGAAGCACCAATTGCACCAATTGCTGCAACATTAGTAGATGTTGGATATTTAGAAGAATCTGACGGACCTTCAAACTGTATGATACCACTGGTATCTGGCGTACCATAATTTTGTAAATCAGAATTGGTCGACAAATCACCATATATATCAGACAAATTCATGGTTGTTCTTGAACTGGCATACCCAAGTCCCAAACCAACATAAGGAATTAATTGATTTAATTCTTTTTTATTGCCTTCAAAAAAATCGTAATAAGCCATAACAGATATTATATCCGTTGCTATAGTTGAAGTTACACCGCTACTCGCCACATGGATTGTTCCGTTATATTCGCCAGTCACTTGCATATCACCTTCGAACAAAGGAACCTGATTATATTCTGTTTCAGAAATATAATCATAACCCGCTTCCAACCTCCACTGAGGGTGATTAGGCAAAGTAAAACCGATACTGCCCCCCGCGGTAAAAGCTGTCTTAGAAAAATCTTTCTTTACCGGCAAACCTGCAATATTACCAACTGAAATATCAGTAAAACCATTGCTGGCCGCTTCTGTTGCATCAGCAAAATATGTCAACGAAACAGCAACACCTGTTGTTGGGTTTATGTAATAATAACCGTCTAAATTACCAACATCGTTTTGCATCTTTGCATTAGCCAAAGACAAGCCGCCACGCAAACTAACAGTAAATCGGGAACCGTCATCTTCGTAATAGCCATCATCAATGTAATAACCATTATATTGCCAACCAGCAACTGCCGGCATCGTGGCCAATCCCATAACCATAAAAAACAAAGATTTATACAATTTCATTCTGGGTTTAATTATACCACAAAAACGATACTAAAAAAAGAACAAAGAAATAAAAAATGCCCAATTGGGCATTTTTTATTTAACAATAGATTCAACATCGATTTCTGTATAATTAGAACCTTTATCAACACTGCCATAAACTGTCACAACATCATCAACACGAACCGTGTTTCCATTCCAAGATTCTTCATCAATTTCCATCATGATTGTCCCAGAAGCATCTTCGAAAACAAAGATATTATTCCCCATATTTTTCGTAATACGCCCACGCATCACAACTGGTGTATCATCCGGCAAAGACACAACTTCTGTAACAGACCAAACTGCCGGTTGAGTGTTCATATTGTTGTGCATTTTGTTATTCATATTTTTTCCAGAACCAGCAAACGCACCGCAAACAGGCAGCATAGCAACCAAAGCCAACACAGATATTTTCTTCATGATTTTTCTCCATTTGTTATTTTGTTTTCCATGCTTAGATTATAACAAATGGGCGATAAAAAATATCTAGGAACGATTTACCAAAAAACCGCCCTTTTGGGCGGTGTTGTTTACATTTTTGCATCTTCGCATGTCGGACCAGTTACATTAGTCTTACAATCGGTAGAGTGTGTAGAGAACCATCCCCCACCATGTCGAGTGCAAGCCTCTTCTGTTATCGTACGACAAACATGACAGTTTCTCTTTTCTCGATCAAAGGTTGATGTGACATAGACATTTATACGCGTTCCTGATTCATCGTCATTCTTTATCCCAGATGCTTGTATCATACTACCTCCATCAGAAATCAAATCTTTCGTACTTAATCCCGAACCAACATCGTAAGATATTGCATACGGTGGGGTCAACGGTGTATCTTCGGTAATCTTCTTATCAGTACTTGACGTTGTTTCCGCTGCCGCGATTCTTTGACACATATATTGAGCCACATCCGCGGAAGCATTTTTAGTTGCATCCATTATCGCTTCGCTCACCTTTTTATTATAATTTTCTTGTGCCTTACGCAACGCGGCCATACCTATAACTACACGGTATTGATTCAACAAATTTGGGAATCTTGCAGTTGTTGTATTTTTCCCTCTTCTGTTTTCACGCCCGTTGATTTGAGACAAATCGCGTCCTGTTATACAATATTGTAATTGTTGATCAGATTCTAACAAAGATATTGTTCTGTTAATTGTTCCGGCGATATTATTCAGCTCTTCTTCAATAGCAGATATAATAGCATCTGCGTTTTCGACACCAGTATTTTTCTTTCTTACTTCTCTGATATAATCTTTAACACCGATTTCTCCAGGTGCTAAAACCTTGCCATTGTCTTTAACTGAGCCGATAACGTCGCCCATTTTTATTGAACCGAACGAAATCATACCTGTCACACGATAGATATCTTTATCCTTTTGTGGTCTTATTGAATTCGTTCCAAGGTATTCGTCTGCCGCAAAAGTATTACAATCTGTCGTTGATTTGCACAATTCTGTCATTTTTTCTTCTGCCAATCTCTGGCAATTTTCAAGTGCCTTGTTATCAATATTCAAATACAAGCCCATTAACATAGAATCCAAATCAGCCATTTGGAAATCAGGATTGGCCTGCTTGCAAACAACCAATTTATCAATCGGGCAAATATCGTGAATGTAATTGAAATCCATACCAATACAATTCATGAAATCTGGGCCACATCTATCTTCTGACGTAAAGCAATCTTTGACTTCTTTGGTACATGCATCAACACGCATAGCCGCTAATTTGCTGACCACATAATCCCAAATTTGTGGCTCCATTCTTTCGCACGGATCGATTTGAATCTTGCAGAAAGAACGTGCCATATCTGGTCGTGCAAGACATGCATCCATCGAAGCAACACCTTTGCCTTCGATATCATCCTTACATGCTTTTTGGATACAGTCAGATATATCACCAAGACAAGATTGTCTTTTTTGAGATTCTATATTTTGTTCTGCCAAACGAATAGTTGGTGCAGCTTCACGTAAGAAATCGTTCCAAACATAGTTTCTTACAGCAACACAATTATTCAACACGCGTTCACAGATAAAACGTTTAGATTCCAATATTTCCATCGTGGATGCAGTTATATCATACGTATTGATTGTATCAACTTTTGTTCCCGCCACACTAGTAGCCTCATTATTCTGCATATTTTCAGACGCAATAGTAAACACACAATTTTCCCAATTAGAACCGCACGCGTCTTCACTGCGCATACATTTTTTGTATTCGACCAAACATGTTCCACGATCGTACTTGTTTGCTTCTTCTAAACTTTCTTTCAGCGCACCACGTACTGCGGCCTTGGCTTGAAGTAATACAGAATCTGCTTCCTGTTTTTTCTGTGCAATACTATTGGCCAAACCTTTGCAATCTGACACTATTTGACGAGAATACATTTGTGTTAACATTGTCATATCTTTACTACAAGATTCTGACATTTGTTCCTTACACAACTGATGAGCAGAAGCATATAATGCTCTTCCCACCTTATCAGAAAAGTCCACATCCTCCCATTCGTCATCATATTCTTCCTCTTCATCATACAACGAAAAACCTGAAGTTTTTGGTTTTTCACCTGCTTTCACAATACTGCCATCATCATTATAAATGCGTTCGCCTCCGTTAAAGATAATATCGGCATTACCCCCAGCTTGTATTCTTTCGACTTCTTCAGTACTGATACGTTCTGCCTCTGCCAAAATCTTTTTTATAGATTCCAATTGTTCATCGTATTTTGCGGCTTCATCACTGCACATACAAGAACCACCATTCTCATTGTCAGCAATACAAAATTGATCCATACAACCAAAATATTGGTTATAGCATTCTTCGTTGACAATCCCAGAAGCATCCATCTTGGCACGCACTTTTGTTCCAGCTTGCAAAGCAGCCTGTTTTTTAGTGCTACTTTTTTTTGTTGCTGCACTTGCATCCACACTGACAACAAAAGCAGCCAACAAACCAGCAAAGAAACCTAAACGCAATATTTTTTTCATCTTTTTCCCTTTTGTTTCCTTTACATATTTATATCTTCACAAGATTCAACTTCCTGACAGAACTGTTTCTTGCCACCGGACATCGCCCCCAAAATGCCTCCACCAACAGCACCGACCAAACCGCCAATCGCGGTTCCCCATCCGGCACTAACCATTGTTCCTGTGGATGCTCCCGCAGACAAACCGCCCGCTGCAGCTTTCAACGCAGATGTTGCCGCAGATTCACCACCTTCTTCACAAACTTGTTGTCTGCGACAAACATGGCAATTACGAAAACTTGGTTCAAAAGACACTGTATGTATATAGGTGTAATTAGATTTTTCTTCATCAGAATCGTCTTTTGAACCTTTCAAGTCTTTTGGATTTTCCGGTTTGTACGTATTCAAACAAATCTTCTTTGCTTCCTCTATATCTTTATTACGCGCAATTTCCGCAATCTTGGAATCAAGTTCACGTAAATTACGATTTTCTGCAGACATCTTGGCCAACAATTTTGCAGTATTAAATACACTTACACCCAAAGGATTTTTATTTTTAAGTTTTTTGGAAGCATCAACACTTTGAGAATCCGCACATGCTGCAACAGTTTTATCTTGTTCGAATTGCACAAAGAATTCTTCAACCGCAGCATCAGAATTAGCGATAACCGTCTTACGCAAATTTGCAAGCCCCTCTTCCGTATCTGGCAAATCTATCAAAGATTCAACAGTTGCATCAATCGGCAAACACGCCATATCTGTTCCACAAACCTTGCCCAATTGTTCACCGAAATAATTTACACATCCTTGCAACATTTGATAGTCCATCTGCAAAAGTGCCGCCTGTACAATTATATTATATTGCTTTGCATTTTTACAAGACGGGAACATATCCTGAGGACAAAGAGCAGTAATTTCATACGGCTTCTTACCAACACATTCTGGCTTTGTAAAATCAACCCCGCACTTATCCTGCAAACATTTATCGATATCGTCTTCACAGAATTTAGTTTGCAAATACCCCAATTTATCGTTTACAACAGCCTGGAATCCTGGAATCTTGGAATCACATTCTGTTATAACAGGACATACACCAGCCGCAACGTTTACATCACTTAAACATTCTGCATTTGTTGATGTAGAACAACCTTCTTCCAAGCAATTTTGCACCCGCGCCAAACACGTCATACGTTCATATTTATCAGCATATTTTACAGCATCCGCCAAAACACTTTTTGATTCTTCAGCCCAATCTTTTACAACATAATCACGCACAGCCATACATTGATCCAACACGTTTTCACAAGCATCAGAACGACGTTGCAACAAACCTTTATCAAGGCAATTCTCAAAATTAGCGCCACAACCACCCTTGTCTGCAATGCATGAACGGTATGCCAACAAACATTCCCCGCGATTATATTTGTTTGTTATATCCAGCATTTCAAGACGAGCCTTGCGCACCGCAGATTCCGCAATACGTTTGTTTGATTCTGCGTTAGCTTTTTGATCTGCTAAATACGCATCATAATTTTTGCAATCTTGAACAATCATGCGAGAATAAAGCATTTCTTCCATTTCAGATTTAGTCCCGCAAGATTCCAATTCTGCCGAACAATATTTAGACGCCATTTTATACAAAACGTCTCCCAATTCGACATCTGAACCAACATCTTCATCTTCTTCGTTTTCTTCATCAGTTAACCAATACAAGAAGTTAGCAGCAGAAATTTTTGTGCTTGTGTTAGTATCAGCGAACACCAACTTAGCCTTGGCACCCAATTGTTCGCGTTCAACACCTTCTGTATACAATTTGTCAGCTTCTGCTTGAATATCCAACACTGCTTTGATTTTGCTTTTTGCATACTCTATGTTATCCGAACACGCGCAACGTTCACCCTGACTTTCGTCCAGCAAACAAAAACTATCCATACAAGTCCGATATGCATCCCTGCAATCACCGGAAGCGGCAGAAACACCAGAAACCGTAGCAGACGCAACAGTTGTTCCCGTATAAACCGCGGAAGCCGTACCTTTGTTTGCATCCGTTTCTGTCTGAATTATTCCACCAGAAACAGCAGGCATTCTGGCCCCAGCCTGATTGCCACGTGCCACACCAATACGTGCTGTAGAATCCGCACGTGAAGCACCATAAACAATTGATGGAAACACCAATAAAACCGGCAAAATTTTTATCATTTTCATAAGAGCTCTTCCTACATTTACATATTATTTTATCAAAAAAAGACTATACTTGCAAGCAGATATAAAAACTTCTTGCAATTTTATTTCATGATTAATATCATTAAACAGTTGAAAAATGAGGTTTTTATTTATGGCAAAAGATGATGTAATTGTTTTTTCTGGCACAGTCGAAGAAAGACTGCCTAACACAATGTTCCGCGTTCGCCTTGAAAACGGACATATGATTTTAGCAACAGTGTGCGGTAAAATGCGCAAGGCCAGAATCTGGGTCAATGTCGGTGAAAAAGTTCATGTCGAAATGACACCTTATGATTTGGACAAGGGGCGTATAACTTTTGTAGAACGCACTCACGCTTCAACCGAAGGCAATCCAAACAATCAATAACAAAATCCACTTTCGTGGATTTTTTATTTCTTTTTTACAAAATACCCTTGCTTAAAATATCCTATTTTTGATATTATTATTAAAAAGTATAGGATGAGAAAGTTTTGTCTTGTTTTCTTTGGTTTGCTTTTATGCATTGACGGGGTCAATGCTGCTGGTCGTATCCAAAATAACGTATCCCAAAACACATCACGACAAACAACAACGCGTTCACGGAACGAAGCAACCCAAGACCGCACAATTTCCCAGCGCGCAGCTGTCATATCTGATTCCGTCAGGAAAACGAAGGCCAGAACATCATCAAACAAAATTGTTGCTGGGCGCACTGCAACCACAAAAAACACCAATCGTACAGCAACACGACAACCACTTGCTGCTCGTGCCACAACAACAGTTCAAACGCGAACATTTGGAAACAACTATAATACTTGTCGGGATGCTTACTTTACTTGCATGGATCAGTTTTGTGCGACACAAAATAAAACTTATCGTCGCTGTACATGTTCATCCAAATTACAATCAATTCAGAAACAAGAAAAACTGTTGTCCCAAACTGCAGATAGTCTAAAAAACTTTGACAATTATAACATAAGCATGATACCAAAAACATCAGAAGAAGTTCACGCTATGGTTTCTGAGTCTGACGGAGAATCGACTATAAAAAAAGATTCTTCATCAAGTGAAAAAATATTAACAAACATATCAAGTGTGCTTAGCGAAACCAAATCAAAATCTTTATCAACCCACGGCACACTGGATATCGCTGGGAACATAAAATCTATTTGGAATACAACTGATTTAATTGGCGGTTCAGAAATTGCAAATCTTACTGGTGAAAACCTGTACAATGCTGTTCACAACCAATGCTATGATTTAGTGGCACCGAATTGTACAGATTCAGACTTGAAAATGATAGCTTCCGCATATGGCATGTATATTGAAAATGACTGCGCGGTAATCGAAGAAAACCTAAAAGCACAAACAACGATTGCAAATGCAGGTATCCGTGACACACGTCATAAAATGCAAGATGCTCGTCTTGAAAATTATAACGCACACAATTCTGTTAGTATAAACGATTGCGTTGCAAATGTGCGTAATGATATAACCGCAGATAATGCATGTGGCGAAGGCTATATCCATTGCTTAGATTTTTCTGGGAAATATCTGAATATTTCCACGGGAAGTCCGATATATACACCTGAATTTTATCAAATTGAAAATCAGATTTCTTTATCGGGCGATATCTTGAAAAACAAACAAAATTCTAATTATATAAACCTGCTTAATAAAAAACGCAGTTTCGCAACACAAAGTCTTGATTTGTGTCGCGAAGAAGCAGACGATGTATGGAACGAATTTTTGCATCAGGCACTTGTTGAAATATATCAAGGACAACAAGCACGTGTCCAAAACGTAAAAAATGAATGTTTGGCAGTAGTTAATGAATGTTATATCAATCAATCTGAACAGTTAAAAAAACTTGTCGGAACAGACTCTAAAACCAACTTTAATCACTTGTTAGAATTATCTGAAGAAATGTGTGCCGACAAATTAAATGCTTGCAGCAACCTTTATGGGGGCGGAGATGCAGGATTTGATATTTTGATTGCAACTATGACCAGTGTAACCGATACAACTATTGAACAATCTTGTACAGATTTATTAAACACATTTGTCAAAAACCTTTGTACGCCATCAATAAATGATTCTTCTCATTCATACCCGTACGGCTGTCGCGTCTATGCACCAGGAGAAGCCCGTTATGCTCGTTATGACGTATGCAATTCTACATTGGTTAACCCATTTTCTAAAACAAATATACTTGTAAAAAATATTTCACAACAAGCCTCTATGGCAGATTATATGGAACAATGTAAAGCATACAAGAAAATATATACATCTTGTAAATACGGATACTATTTATATTCCGCTTGCAACGAAGAAGGTATTTGTTATAACCGAAATGCTGCTACCGAATGTCGCGCTTGCACCGGAACAATGATATGTCCAGGAGGTACATCAAAACCACAATCTATACAAGATTATAATTTAAGCGATTCGTGCGGGGAATACTATATAGGCAGTCTCTATCAACAAATGGTTAGATATGCTTTGCAAAATTGCACCCGCCCGTCATCCTCATCATATACCCCATCGGAATCTTTATTGATGGAAATTGATGTTATTATGAACAATGTACGAACAGATCTTGTTAGCGAATTATCCAAAGAATGCGCTAACCAATCTGGAACATGGGTTGATATTCAATGGACAGATAAAAATGGCGACGGTATACACGATTCAAACGGTGATTTATTGCTTAATAATTTCTATTTATTAACTGGTGCTAACGCATTGTGGGGATATTGCAAACAATAAAAAATGATGCGAAAAGCATCATTTTTTTATTTTATATATTTTACTGTATATTATGCAGCCTTTTTTGTTTCCGCAAATATTTCCACTGGTTCTTTTTTACCATTGACGACATCTGCATCAATTACAATTTCTTGTAAATCTTTTTTATCAGGCGCATCAAACATCGGCTTTAACAAAATCTTTTCCAAGATTGAACGCAAACCACGTGCACCAGTTTTTCTTTCAATTGCCATTTTAGCAATCGCAGATAATCCGTCTTTGGTGATATTCAATTTTATTCCATCCATTTCCAACATTGCGGCATATTGTTTTACAATAGCATTTTTTGGTTCTGTCAGAATTTTAACCAAAGCCTTTTCGTCCAATGGCTGCAAAGTTGTCACTATTGGCAAACGACCAATTAATTCAGGAATTATTCCAAAACGCACTAAATCGCTTGATTGTACTTCACCAAGGTAATCTTTTTCTTCACGTTCTTTTTTATCGCTTACATTGGCACCAAAACCGATACCTGCACGACCGGCACTGCGTGCTGCAATAATTTTATTAAGGCCGTCAAACGCACCACCACATATAAATAAAATCTTGCTGGTATCCAATTGAACAGTTGATTCACCAGGATGCTTGCGACCACCACCACCAGCAGGAACATTTGCAACTGTTCCTTCGATTAGTTTCAACAACGCCTGTTGAACACCTTCACCAGAAACATCGCGAGTTAACGACGGGTTTTCAGATTTACGTGAAATCTTATCTATTTCATCAATATAAATTATTCCGCGCTGTGCACGTTCCACATCAAAATTCGCATTTTGCAATAAACGAGTTAACACAGATTCAACGTCATCGCCAACATAACCTGCTTCTGTCAAAGTAGTGGCATCAGCAATTGCAAATGGCACATCCAATACGCGTGCCAAAGTTTGCGCAAACAATGTTTTACCTGTACCTGTAGAACCAATCATCAAAATATTAGATTTTTGTATTTCTACATTAGAAGCAACGGATGCGCTGTTGCGTTTATAATGATTATATACTGCCACGGCCAATGTTCTTTTTGCACTGTCCTGACCGATAACATATTCATTCAAGAACTTATAAATCTCTGACGGTGTTGGCAAAGCGGTTGCTTCATGTTTGATTTGCGTATTTTTATCATCAGCCATGATATCATTACACAAATTGATACATTCATCACAAATGCAAACATCTTTACCACTGACTAACTTTTTCACTTCATAAACAGACTTACCACAAAAACTACAAAACTGTTGCGCTTTGTCAGAAGTGTTTGTTGTTTTTTCGTCACTCATTTTATAAACCTCGAATTACAAAAAATTATTTTCTAGTTAAGATTTCATCGAACAGACCAAACTTCTTGGCATCTTCTGCACTCATCCAATTATCGCGTTCCATTGCATCGAAAACTTCTTTTTCTTTGCGTCCAGTAAAGCCAGCCATTTGTTTGATAAACAACTGTTTAACGCGTTGCATTTCTTTCATGTATATTTCCATATCCGTGACCTTACCTTGTGTCCCAGAAGACGGTTGATGAATCATAATTTCAGTATTTGGCAAAACGAAACGTTTACCTTTGGCGCCAGCAGCTAACAATACTGTTCCCATAGATGCAACCAACCCCATACCGATAGTTGAAACATCAGGTTTAATATATTGCATAGTGTCCATAATCGCCCAACCGGCGGTCACATCACCACCTGGTGTATTGATGTACAATGAAATATCTGCATTTGGATTTTCAGATTCCAAGAACAACAACTGTGCAACAATAGTATTCGCCATTGCTGGTTCAATTGGGCCTGAAACCATAACAATTCTGTCCCGCAAAAGACGTGAATAAATATCAAAAGAACGTTCACCTTTTGGAGATTCTTCAATAACAATAGGAACTAACGACATAATAATCCTCTTTTTTTACAGTCAATTATACCACAAAATAGCCGATTCGCCAATTTTATAGTAAATAAATAAGGAAAAATCTCAGATTTTCAAGCAAATATAGTTATTTTTCCAAAACCTTTATCCCTGGCAGGCTTTTGCCTTCAATAAATTCAAGGAACGCGCCACCACCGGTTGAAACATAACTTATATCATCCAAAACACCACACGCTTCCAACACCGCGACAGTATCACCACCACCGACAATACTTTCCAATTTACCTTGTTTTGTATACTCTGCCAATGCACGTGCAAAATCAAACGAAGCCTTGCCCCACCTATTTCCAAATTCAGTAACACCAAAAGGTCCGTTCCAAATAACTGTTTTTGCAGCGTTTAATAAATCTATATTTCGCGCGATAGTTTTATCTCCATCGTCCATTATAATATCATCATCCTTTATTTTATCGGCATCACGGTTTTCACGAATTGCGTCTTTATCAAATTCTTTACCAACACCTTTATCAAGTGGCAGAAATAATTTGCAATCATTTTCAACAGCCAATTTAATTATTTCATTAACAGTTCCAACCATATCTTTTTCACAAAACGAATCGCCAACAGGCAACCCCAACGCATAATTGAAAGTCGTACCCATTGCCCCCCCAACAACCATTTTATCGGCAATCTTTACAATCTTTTTCAAGACGTCTATTTTGGTCGAAACCTTGCTGCCACCTACATAGGCAACCAAAGGACGAACAGGTGCTTCTAATAATTTTGTTAAGTTTGATATTTCTTTTTCCAACAATAAACCTGCATACGACGGCAGATATTTTGTGATTCCAACAACACTGGCCGCAGACCTATGAGAAACAGCAAAAGCATCATTTACATAAATATCATAACCACTTGCTAACTTTTTTGCGAACGCATCATCGTTTTCTTCTTCACCTGCATAAAAGCGTACGTTTTCCAAAAGAACAACATCACCATCTGCCATATCCAGTAAAAAATCTTTTTTCAGGCAATCGTCAATGAACGGCAGATTCATATATTCCGCAATCGGACGCAACGACAATTCAGGAACGAACTTGCCCTTTGGTCGCCCAAGATGAGAACAAATAACAACACGCGCACCATTATCTATTAAATATTTAATAGTCGGCATTGATGAATCGATTCTAAAAGTATCTGTTATTTTTCCATCAACAATTTGCACATTAAAATCGTCCCGCAACAGAACATACTTTGACCGAACATCAATTTCACGAACATCACGAATTTCCATTTTTTTCAATCCTTTCTTTAACAGGCCGATAAGTCTTTCTATAATGTTCATTTATACCATATTTATCGATAGCTTGCAAATGTTGTTGTGTCGGATAACCAGCATTCTTTTCCCATTCATATTGCGGATATTTTTGCGACAAATCTTTCATGATTCTATCGCGCGTAACCTTTGCGATTATGGAAGCCGCCGCAATTGATAAAGATTTGGCATCGCCCTTTACAACAGATTCACCGATAATCCCTTTTGGCATTTTGTTCCCGTCAATCAAACAATATTCTACATCGCACCCGAGCTGCCCTATCGCACGCGTCATCGCGGTAAGTGAGGCTTGCAAAATATTCATCTCGTCAATCTCTTGCGCACTGCATTGTGCAGACGCCCAAACAATATCGGGATTATTTGTTATCCAATCGTACGCAATATTTCTTTGTTTTTCACTCATCTGTTTAGAATCACTGATAAGTGGCATATTGTCAAAATCATATTTCTTGAAAACTACAGCGCCAGCAACCACTGGTCCACAAAGAGGTCCCCGCCCTGCTTCATCAGCACCGGCAATTATTTTTTTACCAATATTTTTTTCGATTGAAAAATCAGGAACGCTTCGCATGATTACAATGATTTTTTATCAAAAACTTTATTCACAACGTATTCGTCTTCACTGTTGTAATACGGCCAAGAACCATCCGCTAATTCTTGCAGTGCTGTCAAAGGTTGATTCAAACGCGCACGATAAAGCCACAAATTAGACATAACGCGTTTAATATAATTGCGTGTTTCATATGCGGGAAAACTTTCGATATACAATAAAGGATCGGAAGTAGAAAAACTTTTCTCAAATTTAGCCAAATTTCCCATACCTGCATTATAGGCTATCAACATTTTTATAATATTATTCTGAATCATTTGATGTTGCAGCAAATCAACAATGTATTGCTGACCAAGGAACATGTTGTGTTCTGGATTCGACATATCTATATCTGACATTTTTACTGCGTTTTTACGCGCGACACGTTTTGCAGTACTTGGCATAAGTTGCATAACACCATTTGCTCCCGCCACAGATTTAGCAGTAGGTTTGAATCCACTTTCTTGTTTTGTAATAGCTAAAAGCAACGCACGATCAATAGACCAACCACCTAAAGGTTCCCAATTAGGCAACGGATATTGTGCAGAATAAATAATATCATCATTTATTTCTAAAACACCCCTGTCGCGCATAACACCAGAAACCAAAATTGAAACACTTGGCAATCCATACATTGAAGATACTGCATTAACAGCGTGCAACATTTTATCCGAAGATTTCGCCGTCACCAAATATTTCAGATATTGTTCAGCCCTGTCTTTGCGCCCAACCTGTAACAAAGCCAGTGCTTTTTTACCATATTTATCTTCACGAAGAGTTACAATGTCTTCATCAGAACAATCTTGTTCAAAAAATTCATATTCAGGTGTATCACCTAACATGGTTGTTGCTAGCGCACCATAAAAAGACATTGGATAAGCTGCCGCTATTTCCCAATATTTTTTTGCAGTTGTCCAATCACCATTTATTTCGGCACAACGACCAGCCCAAAAAGCAGCTTCTGTTTTACGCGCATTATTTATCTGGGTTAAATCAAGTATTTGACCGAAATATTTTTGCGCTTCTTTATATTTTTGTTCTTTGAAATAAACCAGACCCATTGTCCACAAACCATATTCAGACTTCGCATCAGATGATACAAATCCCCATTTTTTAGCCAATTCATATTCACCATTTGTATAATATAAAAATGCCAAACGTCCGGCCAAACGCCCATAATCTGATTCAGAAACTTTTGCTTTAAACGATTTGTCTTCTAATATATTGCGTGCTGTTTTAGAAGCACCAGAACGTATCGCTTTTTTGAATTTATCAATCGTCTTTGTAGTTTTGTCTTTATATTGTTTTACAGTCCAGTTTTCTGATTGAGCTGTTTCAATATATTCTTTTCCTGTGATAATATGTGGGACACTTGGTTTACGCACAGACGCTTTTTTTATATTCGCCATTTTATATAATCTTTCTGCCCCTGGCATATCATAATACTTGTCCATCCAAGATTTCAATTCTGCCCCACGCGTATGATAAGTCTTGGAAGTGTATCGTTGATATAACACTTCGTTCATAAGAGATTTGTCTGTTAATTTAGCCTCAACTTTTTTAGCAGTTTCTATTTTTTCTTTATCCTGCAACATAAATATTTGGGCATAAAGCGCGGCATTTTCTTCGCTTAACACATCCACAGATTCCAGCGCCATCGCAGGCAGCAAGAAAAATATCGCCATAAAAATGCTTAATATTTTTTTCATAATCAAAACAAAGAAGTTTTTGCTTTTGGTAAAGGACATACAATCGCGCCATCATCAGCCTCTGGTATCTGACTGATAATCTTCTTGAAATCAGAAACCTTAGAAAACTTTCGATACACAGAAACAAATCTTATAAAAGCGATAGGGTCCAAATTTAACAAAGAATCTGAAACCATTTGACCAACCATTGCACTGGTCACCATATCATCTTCTGATTCTGTTTCTAACCTACGCTGAATCGAAGCGACCAAACGTTCAATTTGTTCATCTTTTACATCGCGATTGCGACAGGCTAATTTTATACTGCGATACAACTTATCCCTGTCAAAAGGTTCTGTTTTTCCACTGTTTTTACGAACAATTAAATCACGCATTTGAATACGTTCAACCGTTGTGAACTTAGCACCACATTGATTACAGACACGACGACGACGAATTATCGCATCTTCAATATCTGGGCGCGAATCCGCAACCCTGCTGTCAGTAGAATTACAATATGGACATCTCATGATTCTTATAGATTAGAAAAAATTCACTGACAAGTAAAGCAAATTTATATCAAAAAAATTGCTTTTTTATAAAAATCAAGTGTTTTTTTTACAAACCGATTCGCTTGAGGCTTTTTTATAGCCTTAAAATATGGTAAAATACAAGAAAGGTAGGGACACTAAAAAGTCCAGAGACGAGAGAACAAAAATGCAAAAATATCTGAACCAGATTTTGTGTGGCGATTGCATTGAAATCATGCGCAAGATCCCAGACGCATCTGTGGACGCTGTTTTTGCAGATTCACCTTATAATTTACAACTGGGCGAAAAAACACTTTATCGCCCAGAAGATCAAACTGCAGCCCGTGCAGTACGCGACAATTGGGATGCGTTTGAATCAAACGAACAGTATGACGAATTTACACGCCAATGGATGTATGAATGTAAACGTATATTAAAACCAGATGGCGCAATGTGGGTAATAGGTTCTTATCATAACATATTCCGTATTGGTAAAATTTTACAAGATATGGGCTTTTGGATTCTGAACGATATTGTTTGGGTAAAGACTAATCCGATGCCTAATTTTCGTGGAACACGTTTTACTAATGCACATGAAACTTTGATTTGGGCGACTCCGACCAAGACAGGTAAATACACATTTAATTACGAAACTATGAAGAAATTAAATGGTGGCAAACAGATGCGTTCTGACTGGGATTTGAATATCTGTTTAGGTGAAGAACGCGTGAAAGATAAAGATGGCAAAAGTTTACACAACACACAAAAACCTCTTGATTTATTGCGTCGTGTGATTTTGTCTTCGACCAAAGCGGGCGATATCATTTTAGATCCATTTGTGGGTTCCGGAACAACTGCAGCAGCAGCAAAAGAACTGGGCCGTCAATTCATCGGGATTGACCGCGAAGAAAGTTATGTCAATGCCGCACGTGAACGCGTGAAAAACATTACACCAATCGATTTAAGCGATATTGAAGTATCTGCACCAAAACGCGATGCGATAAAGGTTGCATTCAAAGAATTAATTGATGGCGGCCTGCTCTATGTTGGTCAGACATTAGTTGGGCCAAAAGGCGACCGTGTTATGATAACACATGACGGTCAATTAACGCATACCCTTTACGGCAAAGCATCTATTCACGTGATGGCAGCACGCATTCAACACAGTGTCAGCTTTAATGGCTGGGATTATTGGTCAGCAGAAAAGAAAGACGGTACGTTGGTTCCAATTGACGAATTAAGAAAATATATTCGCGATATCAAACAAAATATTAAAAAAGCAGCATAAAAATTTTTGCTGTTTTTTTATTTACAAAAAAGAACACCGAACAATCGGTGTTCTTTTCAAGTTTTCGACTTTCTCTATTATTCTATGCCATTTGAAGACATAACAGCTTCATTTACAACACAGACATTTCCAGAAATCTTACATGCAGATTGTATCAAAGTATATTTACCTTTTTCACCTTTCAGATTAATCTGCACCTTGGAACAATCCATCAATTTGCTATTAAATTGAGAGCATGCTTGTTCCCAAGAAAGTCTGTCAATAACCGCAGATGTTGGCGATATAGCATCTGGCAATTGCAGATTCCATTTAACATAAAAGTCTTTCAAGGAATCTATTGTATGCGCTTTACCAAAAGCAACAGAATTAAGACCGTCACCAACTTTACAAGAGATGTTGCCTCTTTCAACCAATGCAGTAATTCCAGTAATAATACCACCAACACCGGCACCTGTTGCAGCACCAATCGCAACACCCTTACCGATTTCTTTACCTTTGGTTGTGTTGACTTTCATAT
>Ga0310786_10004417_pt1 | contig 19616 bp, 13 predicted proteins | sample AusTroGonzalo_MG_FD_203881 | JGI IMG/M metagenome (GOLD analysis project Ga0310786, IMG submission 203881) | Bovine rumen microbial communities from tropical cattle in Woodstock, Queensland, Australia - Gonzalo_03 (v2) (version 2) | ecosystem: Host-associated > Mammals > Digestive system >... | reverse complement strand
GTCGGGAGTTATCCCGGCCACTTTTGCGTTTTCAGGGGCTGTCGCGGCGATTGGCGGGAAGGTGGACGTAACGGGGCGGTGAGAAACGATATTGCTGCCGACCGGGGAAAGTCGGCAGACTTTCTTTCTCTGCAAGGCTGATTATGGAGCCGCTCCCGGCGCAACGCCACTTACCCCGGATCACCAGCCGGGATTCCATCGAATCGGGCTGGGAAAGCCCGAAAAGAGGCTTTCGGCGCGCTGTTCGAAACGGACGATGCTGCCTCCGTTCTGGAAGCCCATCTCAAAATATTTTTTCAAGTTCCAGACCGCCTTCGTCCGAAACCGCCTATGACATGCAGCTCATTGGGCGCTTATGGACATTGCTCATACCGGAAATCGTTCACGCGATCCTCGCTGGGACCTTGCAGAAATCCATCTCCCAGGACACTCTGCGCAAGGAGCTGCCGGTTCGCTGGGAGGATCAGAAGAAGATCTTCGGGGTGGAGTGAAGTGGCGGGAGGGGGGCTTGTCTGAAAGGAGGGCGCATGGCCAGGGAACTCAATTGGCAGTCGGGGTAAAGAAAGGAGGAATTCTGGGGCGTAATATAACGGAGTCAGGAAACACCGTTTCAATAACTGTCCCGAATACAGTCAGAATGCCATCCGCAATCGAAATGAGCAATCCGCGTTTTGAGTTCCAGAATCTTCATGCGGCGGATAGCCGCCACTGCTCCGGTGAGTGCCGGAGCAGCGTTTCGCAGAGATTGAAGCCGCGGATGCGTAATTCGGAGGAATTGGATATGGGGTATTTACCTCAGTTTTTCCCGGATGGCGCTGCGCAGTTCCGGCAAATCGGTTTCCGCGAGCATTCCAGGCAGAATGCATGAAAACGGCAGATCCGTCACATCGGCACGAACGACGGAATCAAAGGAGTCCAGCGCGTTTGTCAGCTTGAGTGAGTAGACCTTGTCGGAAAGCACCGCAGCCATCAGTGCTGGAATGGCTCCGAGACCGCACCCTTCCAGCGAGAGCTCTGCACCCTGGGCGGTCAGCAGTTCCACCGCACACAGGATATCGTGGACCCGTCCGCCCAGTTCCGTTTTGCCGAACATCGTTGCCAGTGCGGCGTAGTGGTAGTCGAACTGATACGGATGGAAGAAGTCCCGCGGTTCGGGCTGATCTGTGCCGGAGGGGGTCATCTGGCCAATCCCGCGTACATCGAGCGCGTACAGCGGGAAATCCTCTTGCACGGGTCTTGCTCTCAGCTCGTCAAGACTGTCCTGATGCGGTATATACAGCGTGACCTTCCGGGGCTCCGGCGCGATATGGAACCAGCCGACCTTCGAAAAGCGGGAAAGTACGGAAAGCAGCACATCCTCTTCCGTTTCCAATGCGAACCGTGAGGCCACGATCCCGTTTCCAGTCTGGCGCCAGCGCAGAACACGGTAGTACGGCAAAAAGGTTTTATCGAGTTTGAGGAGCCGCGTCAGGATCTCCCGGAGTTCGGGAAGTGTATGGGGTCTCCGTGAGGCGGCAAGTTTTTCCGCTTTGCGCAGGATCAGTTCATGAAGCGGAGTGTTTCCGGGAAGATTGCGCACGTTGCCGGCAGCCGCGTAAAGTTTTTCATCGGACAGCGGTTCTTCGGCAGGTTCGTCATCCCGTTCCGAACCGAAAAAAATCCGGGTGAGAAAGCGGTAGAGTGCTTTCCGGTTTTCCTCGTGCAGGCCATGACCGCGCGGACCGATGAAATAATCCGTTTCGCCGCCCAGAAGAGCGTTGATCCGGCCGATCTCTTCTGCCGTTTCCTTCACACCACGGGCATCAAAAAAGTCGTTCTTCTGCCCGAGGATCAGCAGTTTCCGCGGAGCATTCACCAGCAGAAAGTCACCCATCTCCAGCCCCAATGCAAGCGCCATGGGCGGCATCTGCTCCATGTCGGCGGGGAGTTCGTTTTCCACATTATGCTTCCAGCTGGTGATATAGCAACCGGGGGCTGCCGCGACCGGACGGGGATCCACCGCCGCGAGCAGTGTCGTCAACGTGCCACCGCCGGAATTTCCGGTGACGCTCAATTTTTCAGGGTCGATCTCATCGCGGCTTTCCATATAATCCAACGCGCGGATCGCGTCCCAAGTCCGCCACGCGCCGAACCATTCACCAATCAAAGCCAGCTGTTTTCCTGCCATGTTGTGATTGCCGCAGAGCCGGTCGCAAATATCGGGATGATCCAGATACTGCTTGCGCTCCCCCTGTTCCACCGGATCCGGCACAAAGACGGCGAATCCTTTCCGCACGAGACCTATCGCAGCGGTACGGTAGGTGGGACCGCATTTGCCCTGAGTACTGTGTCCGCACAGGAGCAGTACACCGGGGTGCTTTGCACTACCGTCTTCCGGCAGATACAGATTTGCGGTGACAGGATACCCGGGACGGCTTTCAAAAACGATGTTTTCCAGCGTGTATCCCCGCATTTTGCGGCGGACCACTGTACGCGCGTTCAGCGGAGTCCGCTCCGGGAACTGAAAAATGGAACGCATTTTTTCCTTCAGTTCCGCAACATAGGCGAGGGCTTCGTCCTTCGTCCGGATCGCCGCAAGGCGGGCAGCGCGTTGCGCAAAATTGCGCCGGACCTTGCGGACGTAAAATTCATTCAGTTCATTTCCGTAAAGCGGATTCATTTTTCACCTCTCATTGTAGTAAAATTGATTTTGCTGAAGCCATTTCTGAAGGTCCATTCAATGCGGCCCGAAACGGGGATACTTTGATTCCGTCAGCACTTCGAAAGTCACATTCCACAGGATTGCCAGCCCATGCATACCACACACGCGTCGGAGCCGGAACATCAGGGGAAAAGACCTTTACGACGGAAGATGTCATAACTTCCGCGTGTCCCTTGAAGACGTTCCCGTCATCGCCTGAAACGGCAAATCCGTGGATCACGGTGCCGACAGGGGGAAGCGCCGATCCGGTAAAAGTGAGTTCCAGAGCCTGATTCCGACAAGTCAGGCTTTGCAAACGGGGCGGTTGCAGGACTTGTCCGTTCAGTCGTGCAAGTGCGAAGCGACCGGCAGCCTCTCCCACGGCTTTCTTGTTCCGTGGATGAAGTTCTGTGACATCGCCCCAGCCAAGAGTAACAATGCAGTCCGCATAAGGATCATGCCGTGCCACATTATCTTGGGCTTCCCGGATCAGGGCCCATTGATTGAACGGGGCAAAATAATGAGGGTTGTGGTACTCCGGCAGTTGGATGATATAAAATTCAAGTTCCCGATTGCCAAGGGTCCGTCGCCAATCCTCTAGCATTCCCCGTAGAAGCGTCTCGTATTCCTTCGCCATGCAGATGGCATTGGCTTCGCCCTGATACCACAGAACGCCACGCATCGGGATCCCCTTCAGGGGCAGAATCATATTGTCATAAAGCATGTGGAATGATCCGGGAACACCGGCACCCAGACTACGCATGAATGTCATACCTATGGTTCCGGCATCGTACGTTTCTTGATACCGCCAGGAACCGGCCAGCAGGATCCGCTGCGAGTCCGGCTGATCCGGACATGCGATATACATCAGGTCTGCGGGTCCGAGCAGACCTCCATCGGTACAGATGCTGACCATGGACGAGGCCTGAACGGCAATCGTATGAGGTCCGGGACGTCCGGTCAGATTGGCAGGAATGGTGTAGACGCGAGGCGTCATCCAGAAATCGAAAACGGACGGATCGCCGGTTTTGCCGATCAGAGTCCCGTCGAAATACGTTTTGTCGGCCTTGTCGACGGCTCCCAGATGCAATTCCAAGGCGTGTCCAGACCATTCCTTCGGGAGTTCAACCGTTCGGCGGAACCAGAAAACACCTGCGTGATTATGTCCGGCTTCGGTCCAACTGTCAGGCAGAAACATGGATTCCCAATCCTGATCGCAGAAATCGGCATTTGCCCAGCCCGCTTCCGCTTTCCCGTCGTCCGGTACTGAGGGGAACAGTTCCCTCACGCCGTTCATGATTTTTTCGTTCACATCCGGCAATTTCCCGCTCTGATCGATTTCTCCCAGGGACACATTGCTTTCATAGTCCAACAGTTCCTGCCGATACGCCGGATGCGCCAGAAGGGTCTCACGGCTTACCCAGCTCTCAAGATTGATCCCGCCCAAGCTGGCATCCACCAATCCAACGGGGATCCCGGCTTTCTGACGGATGAAACGTCCGAAAAAGAAACCGCAGCCGGAAATCCGGTCGGCGTCAGATCGGGAAATCTTCTGCCAGCACCCCGGAAGGGCCGATTGACGCCCGTAGTAACTGCGCGGCGGAATTTTGAAATACCGCAAAGACTCAAAATCCTCATCCCGGGCATCTTCCGGCCCTGGAACGGAATCCCTCAGAGAAAATTCCATATTGGATTGCCCAGCAATCAGATAAACTTCTCCGACAGAAATGTCTTCGCAACGTATTTCCTGTCCTTCGTTGAATACATGCAGACACTGGTTCCGTGTTGCAGGCATGGGCGGGATATTGATGGTGAATCGTCCGTCCGCCGAGGCAATACTGCGGGCCGTCATGCCGCAAAACGTCAGTTCAACTGCCGTATCTGGCGAGGCATAGCCGCAGACGGGTATGACACGGTCTCTTTGAAAGACCGCGTGATCGCAGAAATATCCATCCAGACGAAAGTGATTTCGGACGAGATAACCTTTATCGGGATTCCGGGGAGCTTGTTTGTCCAGAGAAAGCATGTCGCAGAAAAAGTCCTGTTCGATTTTACTTGCGTTCGGCGAGAATCTTTGCCTCATACGCATCCAGCGGCTTTTCCAATGCAAAATCATCCGGACAGTCATGCTTGGCGCAGTAATACTCCCACACAGCCTGCCATGGAAGCGTCTTGGCCGCTTCCATGCGGATCATGCGGGATCCGTAATCGAGTTTCCCTTCCGCTGCCGCGATCTCCGCAGTCGGTTCCAGAAGAGCGATCAGGAGTCCTTTTGCGAGTGCACGTGAGCCAACCGCCCAAGCGCCAATGCGGTTCACGGATCCGTCGAAGTAGTCCAGCATGAGATGGACTTCCGCACCGCGTTTCCGGGCTTGGATCGTTTCCCGGGCAATGGAAAGAAGCGAATCGTCAAGCAGCACGATGTGATCGCTGTCCCAGCGGACACCTCGGCTGACGTGCAGAAGCATCCCCACTCCATTTGAGGCGAAGGCAGAAATCTTGTCGCCGATCTGTTCGGTGGGATGGAAGTGCCCGGAATCGATGCAGATGAGTTTATTCCGTTTTGCCGCATAGCTGGCGTAGAAGTCATGGGAGCCAACCGTGCAACTTTCCACACCGATCCCGAAGAGTTTCGGTTCAACGGCATCCCGGACAAGATTTTCGTTCACCGGATCGGAGAAGATCTCGTCCAGGGCATCCCGGAGACGATCCCGGAAGGCCTGACGGTCGCAGGGAATATCCTTGAAACCGTCCGGAAACCATTGGTTGCAGACCGAGACCACTCCAAGTTCCCGGGCAAATATCTCACTGATCCGGCGGCAGGCCTGTCCATGACCGATCCAGAATTTACGGATAGCGGGATCCGGATGGGAAACGGACAGGTTATGATCCAGCATTGGATGAGAATAAAACGCCGGAGCAATATCCATACCAATCTTGCGATCCTTCGCCCAATCCAGCCAGCCGGAGAAATTTTCAATCGTATAAGCATCCCGGTCCACACCGGGAACCATCTTATCGACCTCATGCCCCTGCAAGCCGATCTTGACCTTCCCTGGGATCAGCTTCATGGCGGCATCCAAATCGGCCCTGAGTTCATCGGCTGTCCGGGCGACGCCGGGATGATTCCCCGTCACCTGGCACCCGCCGGTCAGTGCATGGGCCGTGGCTGCTTCGAATCCGCGGACGTCATCGCCCTGCCAGGCATGGATCCCGATGGTGATTTTTTCCAGTTCGGCAATGGCGTTATCAGCATTGATTCCATGTTCGGCATAGATTTCTTTGGCAATCAGGTAAGACTGTTCAATACGTGTGCTCATAAAGTTTTTCTCCTTACTTAATTAAAGGAATTTCTATCAATACTTTTTTGACAGAATTTCCGATTGTTTCCGTTTGAAAATCTCCGAATGAGATTTTCCCTGCACCTTACGTTAGTTCTTTGACTTCTCTCTTTCAAGTTTCCTCGACTGAAAAAGCCGACATTTCATTTGTTTTTTTCTCCGGAAAAACCTCCTTTTTTCAAAGGACTGTGATTATAAGCCCTGAAACAACCGCAATCATCCCTATTATACGCGGAGGGGAACAATTCTCATGTAACAGGAAGACCCCGGCAAGAACACTCATGGGCAATCCGATTTGCCGGAATACCTGCACGAAACTGACATTCGTCACCATCGGCATGGCAATCAATACCAGCATGTAGGCGGCAGCCGTGAAAAGGCCGCTGATGTGCGGGGACCAGGATTTCAACAGGATTTTGAAAATACATCGTTCTTCCTTCCTGAAAATGAGGTGGACAGAAAGTCCGGCTGCAATCCCCGCTTCCAGCATCACCATATATGCACCACTGACCGCAAGAACATTCCCTTTGGATGCCTGATTCATGACGGGAATCGATATACTGTCAAAAATCGTATAGCAGGTCGTTCCGCAAGCCGCTATCAGAATTGAACCCAATGCAGGAGTAATATAATTGCGGGGGTGGAAATCAGACCATCTCTTCAATGGCATGATAATGCACCCGAGAAACACAACTGCCATGCCCAGCAAGGCAGTAAGGGAAGGAGTTTTCCCAATCCCGAAAAGAAGCGTCACAAGTGCCGTCAGCAGGACGGGCAGAGCTCTTGCAAGAGGATACACAAGCGAAATATCACCGTGTTTATAGGCGGAAAAGAGACCGGAATAGTAGAACACGTTGGCAATGATACTCAACAGGAGAAAGGACCAGAAACCGATACCCAACGCTCCCCATGAGACCCTTGCCGGAAACAGGAACGGGATCGTAATGACTGCTGCATCAATGGAAAGTATTATGTAAAAGGCGGCGGACGGGCGGGTCGCCTTACTTAACAAATTCCAGCTGACGTGCAGAAAAACTGAAATCAAGATCAACAAAAATGCAGTGAAAGTCATAGGATAACCTGCTCGATCATAATTTATGGGAACCTCGGTTTCCAGGAAAAAACCTGATTTCCCGGACCGAAATCGCCTGCCGGGGTATGGGCAAGCGTAAATTCCGGAATGAGCATTTCCGCATGGATGGTCTCATCCTGCAATTTCCAACTGACCCGGATTGTTCCATGCGGAGTCGGAACCATTCCGTGAGCGAAAGAAAGTCCGCATGTGACCGGTTCAAACCGAAACTCCGAGAACCCCGGCTGCACAGGCGTGATGCCAAGCAGGACTGTCTGAAGAAAATCCACCGGGGAGGTGCTGAATCCGTGACACAGACTGGCCGACCCGCCGAATCCGGCTTTCCCTGAAGAATATACTCCGTTTTCCCACAGCGTGGGTGTGCCGGAATCCAGAATCGGTCCCCAGAAGCGCAGAATATAATCAAGTGCCGCCTGATATAACCCATGCTTTTTCATGGCCAGCAGAATGAAGGAACCATAGAAAAGTTCCGGGGTGAAATTCCTTTCGGAAAGCATGTTTTTTTTCAAAATATCCAAATCGGATTTTTCACGGTTTCCATTGCCCAGCAAAGCGAGCGCATGAGCAATGCGGCTCGAACGAATTTCGGTTCTGCCCTGATTCGGAACACCGCATAAATCAAGGTCCTGCTGATTGACTACATATTCCCGGCAGTCCCGCAGGAACTCATCCGCCGGATCGTAGAATTCCCGCCAGGTTGCAGCCTGCATGGACCGGATTTCCTCCATAAAATCGGATCGGTCATCCCCAACCGCAGTTTTCAGCTGTTCCATAGCTTTTAGCGCAATGATATACAGATAATTCATCAGGGAACTACCTGACGATGGGATCTGACAACCGTTCAGCTCGAAAGACCAGTCGAAGAAATTGTTGATACCGCAGTAACGCCTTGGAAGTTCCAATATCCCGCGGGGATTCTTCCATTGGCGGAAGGTTTGCAGCATTTTTAGCAGGGGCTCATAGCACTCGCGGACCAATTCGGAATCGCCAGTATACAAGTAATATTCGTACAGTGAGAGCGGCAAAGTGAGATTTGAAGACAAGATATATCCCAAGGTGGTATCCTTCGGGAACCCATGGTAAACAAGCATGGGTGACATATCCGGAATCACACAGGGAATAATACCATTTTCATCCGCTTCGGAAAAAATCATCCGAAAAGTATGTCGGAGCAGCTGCTTGTCTCCGAACAGCTGCAGTGCGCTCCGATTTTCCACGACAAAGTCATTGATGTAAAATACTCGTTCGCGCCAGGGACAGTCCGTAAAAATATCAGTAGTGCACGCTGAAATGGTTTCATTGGCGGTCTCCCAAAGCCGGTTCAGACGATAGTCGCTGCAGAAGAAAAGACTCCGAAGGCTGAACGGATATCGGCGGTCTATTCCGCGAAGACTCCGCAGTACAATCGGCTTTTCATAATTGCGGAAAGTCAGCCGCACCAAACGGAACCCCCGTTCCACCATATAATTCCCGACCGTTTGTCTGCCTGCTTTCAGAATATAGCGGTCACTGAAATTATAAGTAGGATTGGTTGCGGTGTGATCGCTGCGGAGCCGTTCCTTCCTGAATAATTCTTCTTCATGTGCGATATCCAGCACCGCACCTTCCGGGGAATCCAGTTCAATTTCAAGACGACCGGAAATCTGTCGGTTGAAATTGAAAATCAAAGTCAATCCGCCTTGATCGGGGGGAACAGGAAGAATCACTTCATGCATACCGCCGAGCGTCAGTTCATTCATTGATGAGGACAAACCTTCAGGAACAGGGAAATGAGGTTCTGCATCGGCAAGTACGGCAATTTTTTTATTGCTCAGTTCCGCAGCAGGAACCCATGCGGGGAACAGTGATTCGGCCGGCAGGTATTCATGTTCCACCGGCAGGGGAATCCCACTTGGAAGAAGTTTCCGTCGATAAATCGGCGAGTCTGCCGGGATCACGACACAGGACACTTCCCGGAAGTCCTTTTCCCTGCGCAGATCCCGCCATTCGCAATACCCCTGCTGCATATTGTAGAACGGCGGATCTTCGGGCCATTCCTGTTCCTGCAGTGCCACTTTCCAGTTGGAATTACTGCCGAACAGCTCTCCGCATTCCACCCGCAGAGCTGGTTGCAGAGGCACGTTCCGTCCGGTTGGCACATTCATGCATAGAACTTCCGCTTTCAGCGTATTGCTTCCTTCACGCAGAAAGGCTGCCAGTTCGTAGACATCATAAAAATATATCCGGCTGGATCCCCGTGCCGGACCGCGGCCAATGAGAACATCGTTAAGCGTCAAAACATAATAACTTTCACAGGCTATTTTGAGTTTCAGGCTTTGGGGTATTCTGTTAATTGAAAAATTTTTTTGTGCAAAAAAATGACAATTCTTTCGGTCAGCGCCACAGCTTGGTGTGATCCAGAAACTTAAATCATCATGCATGATTTCTATTCCTCCATATTCCGAAACGGAATGGTCACGTCAATTACCTATGGTTTGAGGCAAAGACTGAAGAACGCCATTTTGCTGTCTCCGTCGCCGCCTTTTTTTGCAGATTTTTATCCGCTTCCCAGCCGAATGCAGGATGCAGCAGGCATTCTCTTTCGCACGATTTATCGTGACAGGGAAAATAATTCTCAAGCAAAAACAATGCATAATTGACCAGCCGTATATCTCCCGTCAGGATCGGCAGCTTCTGATTCGGTATTGGGGTCGCGGAACAGCACATCTTTCTCCTCACGGCATCAACAATTGCTCCGCGGGTCAATTGCTCTGCAAAGACGATGGTAAAAGGCAGCGGATCGTTTTTGCTGAAGTCATGACGGTCGGAACCGGAGACCGGAGCAACATTGATGGAGTGGAACAGTGCTGTGTTCATAAGACTTTCTTCTCCGAAACCGCCGTTCACAGTTTCCATTGCATCAAACTTGCAATCTGCAGCCAGCGCATTCCTGACTCTATCCGAAACGGCCTGTCTGCCTGAAACCATCCAGCAGGGGTGAGGAAAAACAGCAAGACCATCAAATTCCCTGATTTTCTCGAATGCCCACTCCGTGGAAGCTATGTTCCACTTATCTTCGTCGGAAAGGGTGCGGGGCAATTTTTCGCAACGCCCGAATATCTCCTTGGTAAAACTCTCCAATCCGTTGTCCGCCAGTTCGTTGACGCTTCCTGTTCCCCCGGCGTTTATGATGTGAACCGGACTGCGGTCCTTGACCCAGCGGGTGTTGAACCAGGGAAAATCGCTTTTGAATCCGTAACCTGGCGCACAAGGCAGATGGACTTCCTCTCCCGGTAAGACGAGGATGCCGGTTCCGGATTCATTCGCAAAGCGTTCCGCTTCATCGGGGGAGCAATAACTGCGGTGATCGGTGATCGTCGTAAAATCCATTCCCTGCCGACGGGAAAGCAGAGCGACAAAGGCTCCGTTTTGTCTGCCGTCCGAGTTGCTGCTGTGAGTATGAAAGTCGCCCTTGAACGGTGTCAGGACAAAGAGATCTTCCGCTGCGGCAAAAACCTGCGCGGACGCCGCCAGAGTATCACCGCAAAAAAGTTCAAAATTGTATCGCCCTTCATCAGGAAATTCTGCCTCAAAGGTTATGCTCCCGTCAGGACATACTGCGCATGGCAGGGGGGTATATTCCCCCCAGTGGGCGGTCCCCCCTCCGGGGAGAGAACCGTCGTGTTTCAGAAATCTCAGATGAGGGGTTTCGAGATGTCCCAGTGGAATATATCCCCAACGACTCTTCCAGAAAAAGCTCTGTCTTTTTCCGCAGGGAACGACCAATGGAAGCAATGTGGATTCCACCGGCAGGCGGCAGTTGTTCCTGATAAATTTATCCACGCCGGTCATTCTCCTTGTTTCGCGCACTTTTCAATGAATGCCGAAAACAATCTGTCGCAATGCCGATCTTCCGGCATGCGTTCAGGATGCCATTGTACGCCCATACGGAAAATTCCCCCCTCGAATTCGATGGCTTCAATGACGTCCCCGCACCATGCCGAAACCCTGAATCCCCGTGCCAGGTGCCGGGGATCCAGCGCCTGATGGTGGAAGGAGTTCAACATGATTTTCCCCGCTCCGAAAATTTCGGCGAGGCGGGTGCCCGGTTCGATAGTTCCCCAATGGTATTGGGCGGAACCGTCTTTTCGATGTTCCGGTGTCCGTTCCCCCAGATCCTGGATCAGCTTCCCGCCGAAAGCGACATTGATTTCCTGCATGCCGAGACAAATTCCCAAAACGGGGATATTGCGGGCAAAGACCTTTTTCACCAGAGTCAAATGATTTTGCGCCACGTGCCGATCCAAAACCACGGAGCCCGGCAGGGCCGCTTCTCCGTAGAAAGAGGGAGGCAAATCCGCGCCGCCGATGAACAGCATGCCGTCGATCATATCCAAATAGTCATCCAGCAGCTTTTCCGGGACAAACGCGGGAATGGAGACGGGCAGTCCTCCCGCCGCCGTTACCGCTTCATCGTAGGTGTTGGGACGGACATACCAGTCGCCGCCGGGTACGTTGCGCGCGAAACGTGTCGTGGTCATACCTATGCGGGGATGTGTCATTTGCGGCTTCCTCCCTGTTGGTTTTTTCCGAAGCGGACGGGGCCGAATAATCCGCCCGAGAGGGAATCCTGTTCATAGCTGCGCTGGCTGTTTTCGTAAGGCGAGCGGGGTGGGAAACAGTTGTTGACTCTGTCTTCCACGCCGGGTGCGGAGAGTGCATTGGCCAACGTGTTGCTGACGGTGATTTCCAAACGATTTTTCCCCCGTTTGAGTGCGGGGGTGAGATCGAAATGAAAAGGAGAGCGGAAGCGATACCCCAAATCCTTGCCGTTGAGCCTGACGGAAGCGCAATAATGAACTTTACCCAAATCGAGCCAAAGGGATTTTTCAGTGTTTTCAAACTCCGTGATGTAACAGGCGTCTCCGCTGAACCCGGCAGTGAGAAACTGGCTCCATTCTCCCAGTGCAACGGCGACCGGAGTTTCCCGGCAATTTTCCATTTCGATGTCGCAATTCCCCACGAAATGGCGGCAGAGCGCGCGCAATTGCCATGAGAGAGCGGCAGGATCCTCCCACCGGATGTGCGGCAGTCTCTTTTTGCCCTTCTGACCGGATATGAATATTGCCGATCCGCAGGGTTCGAAATGCCATTCAAAGCTCCGGCCTTCGAGCATGTAATCTCCGCTGCCCCAGGGATCGCGAAAGAGCACCGGCGACCGGTCCAAGGTAAGCTTCACATCCAACGGCTCTGTTCCTTCATTCACGCACAGCCAAATGTATTTTTTACCGTATCTGCGGCAGCTGACCCGTAATTGCGGCGCCGCCGGGCGGCATTTGAGCAGCGGCCGGGGAACGGAGGAGTGAAATTTATTCACCGTTCCTGCCGCATCCGGATGCATGAATCGTGAACTCGGCACCACCAGACTGGAGTATGCCATTGCCCCGATCACAAGTTTTCCGTCAACGATCTTTGCCCGTGCCAAAGCATCATCGTCCACGAAGTCAAAGTCGCATTGCCGCCGCTGCAGACGGTCGGCCGCGGCTTCACGGCATCTGCCGGCTTTTGAACGGTAAGGTTCTCCCGCCCACAGGGAACGCTGATCAAAGTAAACAGCCGTATCCACGACAGGTTTCCCCCTCGTCATGATCTCAGAAATGCGCCGGCAGTAATGGTGGAAGGCGGCACTGTATTTCCACAGCGGATCCACCGGTCCGAGATGAGGTCGGCATCCGAAAATAAAATGCTTTTTGCAAGTCAGCGCGTATTTGCTGAAAACCAGCAGATTGACGCCTCGCACCTGCATGTAGTCGGCAACGAAACACCTCTGCTCGGGAGTCAGACCGTTTCCGTAGACGGCGAATATTTCCGCCAAGGCGTATTTGCGCCCGGCCTGCCGTGCAATTGAAGATGCCAGATGGGGAAATGCCAGATTTTTTTTCCCGGGAAAGATTTGCCGTGAAATGGCATCGACCCCGGGCAGATCCATGCAGCGCAAACTTCGCATGATATGGCCATGCCCGTGCTGGAAGCTCAAATGCGGTTCATCCTCTCCACCGAAGTGTCCGCCGGCAAGAATATTATGCCTGCGGCACCATGAACGCACCGGAAGAAGAAAACGTTCCGTGAACAGCAGCGAAAGCACATCAAAGTAATCGATGGCCACTTGCGGCGGAGCATTGCCCCGGATGAGTTCGGCAGTCCATTTTTTCAGATCGTAGCCTTTGCGTTTTTCAAAGACTTCCGCAAGATCGGGAGCCCAGGCGATCTGAAGGTCCTTGTAGCAGGCCGGCAGCCTCGGCTCATCCATGAATGCAAACGGGATCATGGCGCCGAACAGTTCGGGAAAGTACTTGTAATATCTTTCATGCGTCAGCTCAAGAAACTTCTCTGCAACGCCGGGAACCAGCAAATTGGGCAGGGGCGCCCGCCAGTTCGGACGCGGGGGCTCGATACGTTCCCCTTCCGGGGTCATATAGCGGGGCGCAAATCTTTCGGGATCGCTGGCCCGAACTCTTCCGCCAGCCCCCCCCGACGGCCAGCCGCCTTCATCATAAAGACAGCAGGTGATTCCGAGTTTTTCGCATTCGTTGAAGATAATTTTGAACCGTTCAAAGTATTGATCGGAAAGATATTCCGGTTCCATATCGGACGGCATTTTTTCCGGACGGAATTCCGGAGGCCAGGGATGCGGACACACGTGGGTGACGTTTTGTCTGCGCATCTCCCGCAATTGTTCTTTCAATACGGCCGGCTCCATTTTGGTGTTCAGATACCAGAAATAGTAAGGCCCTGTGATTTTACCTTTCATTTGTCCGCACCTTTTTTTCAGAGCGAGAAATCATTGGAATATCCCTGACGCAGCAGATCCCTGGAGAATGTGCCGTTGAATTCCTTCCATTCCTTCCTCTGAATTTTGCGGGCATGCCCGTCCATGTAGGCTCCGTTGATGAACTGACCGCCAAGACAGTAATGAGCATTGGTTCCGTTCAGACGAATCACTCCCGAACCGTGACGGGATGCAATTTCGCATCCTTGGACCGGATCATTTCCGACGGTGGCAAAATAGCTGGAATCCCGCTTGCCGTGGTCCATAATGGTCAGAGCGATACTGGGTTTTGTGACACTGCTTATTCTTCTGGGGCGGTAGGTCGCATTGACCTGATTGTATCCGCACATCAGGCCATTGACGGCATAATGACCATAGGAGAAGAAATTGCCTTTACTGCTTGCGCCGATCCCCTGAGGCTCTGACGGACAAGTGAACAGGGGATATTTCTTCTCGACGCTGCCAAATCCGACGGAGGGATCCGGCATGCCGCAAATGAGTGAAGCCACCACACTGCTCCATGGATGCGTGTTGCTGGAGCCTGTCCGCTGATTGAACCCGGCAATCAGCCATCCGGCATTGTCGTCAACATAACTTTGGTATCCCAAGATCTGCTGTTTCAAATTGTTGACACATGAGGTGTCTCTCGCCAAAGTTCTCGCCGACTGAAGAGCCGGCAGCAGCATCCCCGCCAGAATGGCGATGATGGCAATGACGACCAGCAATTCTATGAGTGTGAAAGTGTGCCGGGGCGACAACAGTTGCGATTCCGTGTTTCTGCAGTTGATTCGAAAATCTTTTTTCATAATTTTCCTCCATGAAATTTTAGAATTTTATTCAATTTCCATCAGCCACGTGTGCGGCTGGTTCGATTTGAGAGTAAATGACTCGGCGTCTCTTGCAATAACTTCACCTGTAAAACAGTCCGTAACGGTCTTGGCTTTTTTCTTCAGTCGCACCGTGACTGATCCGCTCTGACTCAAATACCCTTTCATGATCCGGCTTTCCGGCGGAATATTGGCATTTTTCCCGCTGAATACCTGCAGGAGGCGGGAATTGCTCCGCACATAGAATCCCGGTTCCGTGAAGGCGTGACATCCGGCAGTTCTGAGCAATTCCGCCCAAATGAAGGGATTGTTGACCGGCAATCCCGCAAAAACGGCAACAGAACCATCCTTCAGCTGCTTGCGCACCAGAGCCGGAGTCTCATCATCCGCATAGACGCCCAGTTTTTCCACATCGGGGTCTTTGCAGAATACCCGGGGGGATTCCGCATATCCCGACGCGACGGCAAAGGGTTTGATTCGTTTGCCGTCCTCAAGACGAATCGTGAAATTTTTGGGAGAGGCAGTGAAATCAAGCCTGATTCCGGTAAGTCTTTCCATTGATTCCGCAGAAAACCCTCTTTCGGACAGAAGCCCGGGGGCGTAATTCCAAATGGCCGTCACACCTTTTTTTCGCAGCTTTTTTAGCAAAGCCGTTCTCTGTTCGGGGGTGATCTGGTAAAGGTTCAGCAGAATCACGGCTTTGTAGTCGCGCCCGGAATCGATATAATCCTGCAATTCGAACAGATCATAACTGTAACCGGACAAATTCAGTGTCTGCAGAGGGAAGGTGTAAAGCTGATTTGAGAAATACAGGGATTTGCGGTAGGCGGGATACCCGTGTTTCCATACCGGGTCCGCAATCATCACCACGGCGGTGTCATTGTCCCATGTCGGAGGTGCCGTAAAAGCCTTGCGCCACAAATCGACGCTTTTCGCGATGGGTTCCAGTGCCTCCGGACAATTGAACCATCTTTTTTTCTTCCCGAAATCCACGCAGTGGTACGATGCGCCGCAGAAGAGACTGTTTCCGATCACTTTCCGGAATGATGACCGGGTTTCATCGGGAGTTCTGCAGAGCCAGACAGCAGGGGCTTCGCCCTTTCCCGTGTGCGGTCTGATATCGCACTCGATGCTGGAGAGTTTTCCATAGCGGTGAAATGCGCTGAAAAGATGTCTGGTCAGCCCGTCTGTCAGGTTATAGCCCCTGGTTGTGGCATAGAGGACGTCGATCCAGGGCGATTTCAGAAGCGGCTCCACGTTGGCGGACGAACCTTCCGGTTCATATCCCAGGATCACGTAACCGTACCAGCTGCCGGCAAGCCGTCCGGGCAGATGCTTCTTCACGGCCTTGCCCGCACTGATCATGTAGTCGGAAAACTCCTTGTGGTAGGCCTCGTAATAATCACTGACTCTGCGGTCGAGAGGGTCGCCCGCGTCTTTCAGATAACGCCCCGAGCCCCAGCGTTGCTTTTGATCGGGAACCGATGCCGTGTCGAGCGTGACTTGTGGATCGTTCCATGATTTTTGAAGAGCCTGGTCGGTGCGGTATTTTTCCCTTAAGTGGCGACGGAAAGCCTCTGTCATCCGTTTTCCGGTATCAGGCATACAGTGACACCCCCACGGCATACCATCGTACGAAGCGCCGTAAGCGATTCTCAATCCGATGACTCTGCGGCCCCAGGATTGTCCGCGAACGAACTGTCCCAGCTGCCGTATGAGATTTTCCGTTTCATTGCGGAATGCCTGTGACGCAAACGAAGGAGCCGGGGCATTTGCAAAATAATCATAGGGATTTCTGCCGTTGCTTTTGACCGCGTAGCCGACAAGCTCATCCGGATTGTCTTTCAGCCACGAAGCGGGCGGTGTTCCTCCGGAAGTAATCATGAAATACGCGTTGGGATTGATGGTAAGAATATGGCGTATTCCGATATCGAATTCTTCGAAATCGTATTTCCCGACTCCGGTATGGAATGCGTCAATAACGAATTCCATGTTATATATCTCAACGCCCGCCTTTGCTGCTTCACGGATCAGTGCGTCCTGCTCCGGACTTGAACTGAACTGCAGGGAACTGAGCGTTTGGGGCGGAATCACCCTGCCGTTGACCTGAATTCCCGGAGACCTGCCGTTGTAAACGATTTTGCAATCGGGATCGGCCGGTTCCCGTTCCAACTGCTGTTCCGGATAATTTCTGCTGTTTTCCTTCAGATAATTCCTGTATTCTTCCTGCGTACAGTAGATCCGGGCGATACTTCCGAAACGGCTCCAGGGCTTGAGCAGTACATCCCCCTGTTCCCATGCGGGAAGCCACTCGGAACTGTCGAACTCCGCCGTATTCCAACCGGGGAATTCCCTGTCCGATGCCTTAAACTGCGTCCCGGAACTCGCCAGACGGATCACTTTCCCGTTTTCAAAAATAATTTCCCCGCGAAGCATTATTCCGAAGCATCCTTTTTTATTGCGTTCGAGTTTGAAGGCAAGGACATTTTTTCCGGGCTTCAGCAGTCCGGTGAATTCGATTCCCCGGCCCTTCACATGACCGCGGTACTTGCGCAGCGGTTCCCAGAAGTGTAGGTCCAACGGTTGACCATTGAGGAATGCTTCGCAGCGTTTGTCCGCCCATGCGTAAAAATACGCCCGTTTTACGGGTGCATCTATGGAGAATTCACGACGCAGATATGCCGTCATCGGGGGATCGTTCTGTGGCTGACTCCACAACCATTGAGCCTCGGATATTGAGTTCGCCTGAAGATTCACTCCGCGTACAAGGGATGTCAGTAACAGCAATGCAAAAATGATTTTCATGGTATATTCTCCCTAAGTTGAAGTTTTGACTTGCCTTCGTGTTTTAATATAAATGTATGTCCGGATTTTTTCAATGGGATAAAAAAATCAAAAATAGGACAAAAAAATCTTTTAAAAAAAATTCCCCGGAATTTGAAAAAAGTGACGGGATGGTGTATCTTAATATCATGAAACCATATAGATATCTTACAATACAGAAAAGTTTGGGGCACGATGTAAAAGTCCCTTTGCGCGGATTTTTCAATGTGCAGGTGGATATGCCGCCGCACCGGCAGGAATTCACTGAGGTCGTTTTTATTCTCCACCATACGGCGGAGCATTATACCGAACCCGGCGGCTGGTCTCCTCTGCGTCGAGGAGACATTTGGATAATCCCCCCGGGAGGAATTCATGGATTTCGCGGGACGAATGGAGAGCTGGTGCTGTTCAATCTGCTCTTTTCCGCCAACGGACTTCCTGCCCCTATGCTGGATCTGTACGTTCATCCCGGATATAAGAATCTGTTTTTCCGCCAGGCGGAAGCGGGTTTGACGACGCCTTATCCGCATTTGAAATTAAAAGCGAAGCAGACGGCGGAAATGGAGGTTTTGCTCAAGCAGTATATCCGGTACTCGAAAAATCTGGTGGCGCAGTACGGTATCTTTCTGACCATCATCGGACTGCTGTGTGAGATTGCCATTCAGGAAAAACGGGATGTCCAGCCTCCGCTGGATATACAGAAGGTTCAGCGTTACTTCAGTGAAAATTTCGCCTCCGATATCACCATCGGAGACCTTTGCCGTCTGACCGCCATGTCGCCCAGCTCTCTGCAGCGACACTTCCGGCGGGTGTTTGGAACGACTCCGGCCGTGTATTTAAGGGAATTTCGTCTTGCCGCTGCCTGTCGGCTGTTGCTGAATTCGACCCGCTCGGTCAAAGAAATCTCCGCTTTGACCGGATTCCGGGATCCCGGTTATTTTATCCGTGTTTTTCGGAGGAAATATCATTTTTCCCCGGGAAAATACCGGCAGATCAAGTGAGGCACAGAACGGCACTTCTCAAGCGTCGCCGGAGAGGTGACATTCACCGGGACTCCCGGACAGATCAACGTCCGTGCGGCAGAAGGTTATCAGCGTGTTTTTAGCTCTACAACGCACACTCACCATTGGCAGTTCGTCGATTGGGCCGCCCAGAGAGCGGTTTCGATGACGGCTTCCTCCGGGGTGCAGGATGGTCTGTATTCCAGTTCACGCACGGCTTTGTCGATCGTGAAGCACATGTGTTCCGCCAGGAACCTGAGTCCGGTCGGATTGATCGTGTCTCCGTATTTTTCCAGCATGGCATCAACGGTCAAGTAATGGATATGAGCCTTTTTGTTGAAGACCGTTGCGGTCAGTTTCAGGTAATCGTTCAAAGCAAATGCGTGGCTGAGGCCGATATTGTAGATCTGGCCTATGCTGGTATCGGGATGCACCAGACTCAAGTTCAGTGCTGTCGAGAGATGCAGACAGAAGTGCAACTCCAGGAGCTTTGCACTGACCTCTGGCTCGGAAGGGGCGATTTTCTTCAGATTTTTTGTTAGACTCGAAAAAACTGTTGGAGAGTTTTTTCCTGCCTCACTTTGGGTAGTGATAATACAGCCGATTTTGAGTTCAGAGAGGGGGCTGTCGCGGCGGTTGCCATGGCCGTGGGAGTGCCAGACGGAGAAAGGGCTGTCGCGGCCGGGGATGCGTCAGTTTTCGGAGAGGACTGCGGTTGTCCATTAGCCCATCATGGTTGCTATTTGCAGAGATACTTTTCGAAGCCGATTTTTCGAAACCATTTTACAATAAAGTGCGAAAATGACGACCTGAACTTTTGCCGTTTTTGAGCCTGAGTTTCCAAAATAGAGAACATTTTCGGAGAGGACTTGGTGACTCTAGAAGGTCAGGTCCGAAAACCGGGGGACCGGAAAAATAGAGATTTTCGGCATAATTTGCCGTGTTTTTCCGCAATTCATTCATCTCTAACGCTTAACAAAAATTCCGGACATAAAGGACCTGGGTCCTCTCCAAACAGAGAATTTCCGGAGGATCTATGCGAA
>Ga0310786_10004416_pt1 | contig 19616 bp, 18 predicted proteins | sample AusTroGonzalo_MG_FD_203881 | JGI IMG/M metagenome (GOLD analysis project Ga0310786, IMG submission 203881) | Bovine rumen microbial communities from tropical cattle in Woodstock, Queensland, Australia - Gonzalo_03 (v2) (version 2) | ecosystem: Host-associated > Mammals > Digestive system >... | reverse complement strand
TTATATTTCAGGGCTATTTCCTTCCGTGACTTGCCACTTTGCATGTACTCGATGCAAATACTACGCTTCAATGAGCGACTGAATTTTTGTTTTCCCATAATTCTTAAATGACTATAATAATTTAACATTTAAGGCTCTATGGGAGTCAACCCCAGCCAGTACAAGACAAATGGCCAGACTGGAGGAAAAGCTCGGCTCGTTGCAGGTCTTCGGGGGTGTCGATACCAACGGTCTCTACGTCGGTGAGGCCCACACGGATGCGGTAGCCGTTCTGGAGCCAACGGAGCTGTTCGAGACTCTCGGCCTTCTCTAAGCTGCTCTGCGGCAGGCGTGTCACCTCTGCCAACACCTCGCGGCGGTAGGCGTAGATGCCCAAATGCTTCAGGAACGGGTATTCGCCGAACCATTCGTCGCGCTGTTCCCCACGGATATATGGTATGACCGAGCGGCTGAAATAGAGTGCAAAGCCCTGGTTATCGACCACGATCTTCGGCGAATTGGGATTCTCAACAGCCTCGATACTTTCGAAGAGCTTGCCGAGGGTGCCTATCTGGGTCTGCGGATTGTCGAAGAGGTGCATCAGCGTCTCTATCTGCGTGGGCTGGATGAAGGGCTCGTCACCCTGTACGTTGATGATTACGTCGGCATCGGTGGCAGTCTTCTGTGCGGCTTCCTCGATGCGGTCGGTGCCGCTCTTGTGGTCGCTGCGGGTCATCACGGCACGTCCTCCGAAGTCTTCAACACATTGGAAGATACGCTCGTCATCGGTGGCCACATAGACCTCATCAAGCACGCTCGCCACCTGCTCGTACACTCTCTGGATGACAGTCTTTCCGCCGAGTACTGCCAGCGGCTTGCCCGGGAAGCGCGTCGAGGCGTAGCGGGCGGGGATAATGGCTGTAAATTTCATAACGGGTGCAAAGTTAATAAAAAAATATGTAAAACACGCAGAAAGTAAGGGGATTTTAACTTTTGGAATTTGCTGGTCTCAGGATTTTTTTGTACCTTTGCAAAAGATTTTAAAAAGAACAAAATATGAATATTCGATATATTATAACGGTTATATTGTCTCTGCTTATGCTCGTTCCGACGGCAGCTCAGAAGATTACCCTTGGTTCTTGCACCACTAAGGATGGTGGCGAGTATCAGGGCGAGATGGTGCAGGGCAAGCCTCACGGCAAGGGGAAGGCAACTTATAAGAACGGTAACTTCTACGAGGGTGAGTATGAGCGCGGCAAGCGTCAGGGCTACGGTGTCTATACCTTCTTCGACGGCGAGAAATACGAGGGCCAGTGGTATCAGGATCAGCAGCACGGCAAGGGTATCTACTACTTCGCCAACAACAACCGCTACGATGGCCTCTGGTTCCGTGACTACCAGCAGGGACACGGGGTGATGTACTACTTCAACGGCGACAAGTACGACGGCGATTGGAAATTGGACAAGCGTTCTGGCAAGGGCACCTATACCTTCGCCAACGGTGCCTACTACAAAGGCGAGTGGCGCGATGACCAGAAGAACGGACAAGGCTTCTTCGACTGGGGCGACGGCTCCTCATACGATGGGCAGTGGGTCGATAATGTCTGTCAGGGCAAGGGCACTTTCAAATATGCCTCGGGCGACAGCTACGTGGGTATGTGGAAGAATAATGTGCAGCACGGACGGGGCATCTACCGCTTCCAGAACGGCGATGTCTATGAAGGCGACTACGTCGATGGTGAGCGCACCGGCACAGGCATCTCGCGCTATGCCAACGGCGACAAATATACGGGTCAGTTCTTCGAAGGCGACAAGCAGGGGCAGGGAACGATGCTCTGGAAGAACGGTGACCAGTACGTGGGCCAGTGGAAGGCCGACAAACCCAATGGCAGGGGCAAGCTGACAACGAAGCGCGGCGACGTGTTCGAGGGGCAGTTCGTGAACGGCAAGATCGAGGGTGAGGGCATCGCCCGTTATGCCGACGGCTCGAAGTTCAAGGGCTCCTTCAAGAACGGCAAGCGCAACGGTTCGGCCATCGAGGAGGACAAGGAAGGCAAGCGCTTCGAAGGTTCCTACATGGATGACCTGCGCGACGGCAAGTTCGTGGAGAAAGACCGCAACGGCAAGGTCACCGCCACCGGCACCTATACCCGCGGGCACAGACAGGAAGACAAATAGGTGAAGAAGAGACGATTAGACAATTAGACAAATAGACATTTAGACATATTGATATATAGACAATGATTATTGATAATTTAGAAAACCTAAGCAAGTATGTGACGCTCAATCCGCTTTTTGCCGATGTGATTGAGTTCTTGAAGAGCCACAACCTCCAGACAATGGAGCCCGGCAAGTATCCCATCAAGGACAAGGATTTGTTTCTGAACCTTACGGTCGCCAAAGGACGTTCCAAAGAGGCCGCCATCTTAGAGACGCACATCGAGATGATCGACATCCAGGTTCCCATCTCTTGTGACGAGACGTTCGGCTACACGCCCCTCAGCGACCTGCCCGACTTCGAGTACAATGCCGAGAAGGACATCACGAAGTACGGTGAGACACAGGCACAGACCTATGTGACGCTGAAGCCCATGCAGATGGGTATCTTCTTCCCTCAGGACGGTCACGCTCCCTGCATCGCTGACGGACCCGAGATCAAAAAAGCAATTTTCAAAGTAAAGGTTATTTAAGATATGGCAAAGAAAGAAACGACCCCGAAGCCTGCCGCCAAGAAGGCAGCCACGAAGAAAGCATGTGCGAAGAAGTGTGCCCCGAAGAAGGTGGCTACACCAAAGATAGTAGAACAGAAAGAGCCTGAACATATCGGTCTCGTTCGTAACGACGGCTGGCTAGAGCCGTTTGAGGGTGCTATCCGCGGACGTCACGACCACGCTGTCTGGAAGATCAACCAGCTGACCCAGAACGGCAAGAAGACGCTGAGCGATTTTGCAACAGGTCACCTCTACTTCGGCCTCCACAAGCTCGCCAAGGGCTGGGTGTTCCGCGAGTGGGCACCGAATGCCACCGACATCTACCTGATCGGCGACTTCAACAACTGGCAGGAAGACGAGAAGTACCGCTGCAAGCGCATCGCGGGTACCGACAACTGGGAGTTGAAACTTTCAGAGAAGGCCCTGAAACACGGACAGCTCTATAAGATGAAGGTGAAGTGGAACGGTGGCGAGGGCGAGCGCATCCCTGCCTGGTGCCGTCGCGTCGTACAGGATGACAACACCAAGATATTCTCCGCCCAGGTGTGGAATCCTGAGAAGAAATACGAGTTCCAGAAGAAGAACTTCAAGCCCAAGAAGAACCCGCTGCTCATCTACGAGTGCCACGTGGGTATGGGGCAGGATGCCGAGAAGGTAGGTACCTATACAGAGTTTAAGGACAATGTGCTGCCGCGCATCATCAAGGATGGCTATAACTGCATTCAGGTGATGGCCATCCAGGAGCATCCATACTACGGTTCCTTCGGCTACCACGTGTCTTCTTTCTTCGCACCTTCAAGCCGTTTCGGCACACCTGAGGAGTTGAAGGAACTCATCGATACCGCCCATAAGCATGGTATCGCTGTCATCATGGATATCGTACACTCCCACGCCGTAAAGAACGAAGTGGAGGGTCTCGGTAACCTCTGTGGCGACCCGAATCAGTTCTTCTATCCTGGAGACCGTCATGAACACCCCGCATGGGATTCGCTCTGCTTCGACTACGGAAAGGACGATGTGCTGCACTTCCTTCTTTCTAACTGTAAATACTGGCTCGAAGAGTTCAAGTTCGACGGTTTCCGCTTCGACGGTGTCACCTCGATGCTTTATTATTCTCATGGACTGGGTGAAGCTTTCGGCGGCTACGGCGACTATTTCAATGGTCACGAGGACGACAATGCCATCTGCTATCTGACGCTGGCCAACAAACTCATCCACGAGGTGAATCCCGATGCCATCACCATCGCAGAGGAAGTGTCGGGTATGCCCGGTCTTGCTGCCAAGTTTGAGGATGGCGGCTACGGCTTCGACTACCGTATGGCCATGAACATTCCCGACTACTGGATCAAAACGATTAAAGAGGTACGCGATGAGGACATCAACGTATGTTCCATCTTCTGGGAAGTCAAGAACCGTCGTCCTGACGAGAAGACCATCTCTTATTGCGAGAGTCACGACCAGGCGCTGGTAGGTGACAAGACCATCATCTTCCGTCTCATCGATGCCGATATGTACTGGCACTTCGCCAAGAAGGATGTCAACGATATGGCCCAGCGCGGTATCGCCCTGCACAAGATGATCCGCCTCGTGACCTGTGCAGCCATCAACGGCGGCTATCTGAACTTCATGGGTAATGAGTTCGGCCATCCAGAGTGGATTGATTTCCCGCGTGAGGGTAACGGCTGGAGCTATAAGTATGCCCGTCGTCAGTGGAACCTCGTCGACAATAAAGACCTGTGCTACCATTGGTTAGGCGATTTCGACCGCGAGATGCTGAAGGTCATCAAGAGCGTGCGTAATTTCCAGGACAAGCCTGTGGTGGAGATCTGGCACGACGACGGCGACCAGGTGCTATGCTTCATGCGTGGCGACCTTGTGTTCGTATTCAATTTCTCGCCGACGCGCAGCTACACCGATTACGGCTTCCTCGTACCGACTGGCTCCTACGACGTGGTGCTCAACACCGACTCGAAGGACTTCGGCGGCAACGGCTTCGCTGACGATACGATGACCCACCTGACGAACTATGACCCGCTCTACGTGCAGGACAAGAAAGAGTGGCTGAAGCTCTATATCCCTGCCCGTTCTGCCGTTGTCCTGAAGAAGAACTGATGTTCAATCTTCAACGTTCAAAGTTCAATGAACTACAATCATCCTAAAAATAACAGTAGCACCATCGGCATACGCCTGATGTGTGCTACTGTTTTTCTCACGTTCTCGTTTGTCTGGCTCTACCATTTCCAGGCCGATCTGCTGGCAGCCGCACAGCATGTGCTCAGTGGCGGTCTCACCACCTATAACCGGGTGTTGGCGCCGGTCGTCATCACCGTTTTGCTCCAGCTGCTCCAATTAGGTGTCTATACCCTTTTCCGTCTGAAAAAGCGCACACATGCCCTGACATATCTGCCTTCGATGCTGTTGTTAGCGTTACTCACTGATATCAGTCCAACGATTGCCGAGGGACACTCGTTAGGTGCCTGGTGGTGGTTGCTGCCGCTGTTGCTTGTCGTGTGGGCTGGTGTTGCCCTGTTGGTGCGTGCCCTTCAGGATGTGGAGCCTGTCAATGAGTCGTGCGGTCTTTTCTCAAGGCCGATGTGGATCAATATGCTGTTGATGCTGCTGATGATCATCTGCGTAGCGTCCATCAGTAATTCAAATGCTGTGTTCCACTACCGCATGAAGGCCGAGGCCTGTCTGCTGGAGGGAAATAACGAGGGTGCACTGGATGCCGGATGGGAGTCGCTCGAGAGTGATGCAAACCTGCAGATGGTGCGTATGTATGCTCTCTCGCGCAAGGGTGAATTGGGCGAGCGCCTGTTCCATTATCCGATTGTGGCGGGTAGCAGTGCGATGTTGCCCACTAATGGTGAATCCAGCACGATTCTTTATCCCATCGACAGTCTCTATCGTTACTTCGGCGCCCGTCCTGCTGCGCCGATGTTACCGGTGCGCTATCTTCAACTGATGGCAAGACGAGACACTGTTGTCAGTCAAAAGCTGGTTGACTATGAACTCTGCGGCCTGCTGATCGACAAGAAGATTGATCAGTTTGTGGGGCGCATCAGGCATTATTATCCTGAATTGGATTCCGTAGGTGCCGACCGTCTGCCGCGCCACTATCGTGAGGCCTTGACGCTTTATACGCATCTTCGTTCCAATCCGATAGTAATCTATCACAATGCCGTGATGGATGAAGACTGGGATAATCTGCAGGAACTTGAGGCGCTTTACACAGACCCCAGCGAGCGCAAGGGCAGGGTAGAGGAACAATATCGGGGCACTTATTGGTACTATTACGAATATGAGTAGAAATAAAATAAGACCTCCCGTAGCGGGGAGGTCTTATTTTATTGGTACAGATAACGCTTGATGGAACGTTTGGGCGTCTTCTCAAACTCTTCCTCACGGATTTCGATTTCAGCAATCTTCTCGTAGGCGGGAATCATCTGGTTGAGACCGTTGCGGTTCTGCTCCATCACGTTACGGATATCATCGTCGGAGAACTTCATGTTCTTAGCCTCCTCGTAGTCGGGATAGACGAGTGCAACGAGCTTGTTGTCGCGTTGGATGACGAGACTTTCAACAACGAGCGTCATAGAGTTGAGCTTGTCCTCAATCTCCTCAGGATAGATGTTCTGGCCATTAGGTCCAAGAAGCATATTCTTTGAGCGGCCGTTGATATAGATGTTGCCGTATTCGTCCATCGTGCCGAGGTCGCCAGTATGATACCAGCCTTCTTTATCGATGGTCTCGCGGGTGGCATCGTCGTTCTTGTAGTAACCGAGCATGACGTTGAGTCCGCGAGCAAGAATCTCGCCTGGGATATGACGCGGATCAGGAGAATTGATCTCTACATTCATGTGATAGGCAGCCTTACCGCAGGAGCCTGGGGCAAAGCGATGCCAGTCTTCGTAGCCGATGATGGGTGCACACTCTGTGGCACCGTAGCCGACGGTATAGGGGAAGTCGATACGCTTCAGGAACTGCTCTACCTCCTGATTGAGGGCAGCACCGCCGATGATAACTTCATACATATTGCCACCGAAGGCCTTCACAACTTCCTGACAGATCATCTCGCGCACCTTCTTCGAGATGACCGGCATCTGAAGCAGCAGACGCATACGGTTGTTCTGAATCTTCGGGAACACCTTCTTACGGATGATCTTCTCGATGATGAGAGGCACGGCAATGATGATGATGGGCTTGATTTCCTGTAACGCCTGGGCAATGATGGCGGGTGAGGGCACGCGGTTGAGATAATACACGTGACAACCGCAGACGAATTCGTAGATGAACTCGAAGGCCATACCGTACATGTGGGCCATCGGGAGCATGGAGATAACTCTGTCACCGGTCTTAATGACATTGCCCAGCACGTGGTTGGCAAAGTCGGTATTCGACCACAGGGCACGATAGGGAACCATTACGCCCTTGGAGAATCCCGTCGTGCCGCTGGTATAGTTGATGAGTGCCATCTCGTCAGGACTCTGCTCGAGGTAATAGTGGACGTGTTCCTTGCGGAAATATTTTGGGAACTTCTTTCCGTAGAGCTCGTTGAGATGCTCACGGGCATAGGTTAGCCTGTCGGTGCGCGACACCATCAGCGAGTAGTCGGGATTATTGATGATGCCTTCGAGACCTGGCATCTGCTGTGGATCGATAAGTGTGGCCACGTGGTCGCCCACAAAGAGCAGTTTGGCATCGGAATGATTGACGATATTGTGTATCTGCTCGGCATTGAACTCATGAAGGATGGGAACGGCCACCGCACCGTATGTCAGCGTGGCCAGGAAGGCCACAGCCCATTGGCTTGAGTTGCGCCCGCAGAGGGCTATCTTGTCACCCTTTTCCACGCCGCTGTTCTCAAACAGGATGTGGAGTTTCTCAATCTTACGGGCCACATCATGGTATTGCAGCGTCTGGCCCTTGAAATCGGTCAGTGCATCACGGTCCCAATTGTCGATGATGCTCTTCTGGATCATCGCATTGAAGCTTGGTATGTCCTTGCTCGGGATATAGGCTTTATTGATGTCTGGTTTCATAAGCTTAGTGATATAAGTAGCGTTTTATACTCTTTTTGGGGGTCTTCTCGAATTCTTTTTCCTGGAGCTCGATGGAGGTGATGCGGCTGTAGGCTGGCAACTGCTTGTTGAGATCCTCGCGGTTCTGCTCCATGATGCGCATGAGCTCTTCAGACGAGAAGTCCATCATGTCGTCTTTCTCTGAATGTACGAGCGCCACGAGCTTGTCACCACGCTGGATGATGATACTCTCCGACACCATCGGCATCGAGTTCAGCTTGTCTTCAATCTCCTCTGGGTAGATGTTCTGGCCGTTACTGCCTAAGAGCATGTTCTTGATGCGTCCGCGGATGAAGACGTGCTGGCTGCTATCCATCGTGCCTAAGTCGCCGGTATGATACCAGCCGTCTTTGTCGATGACCTCACGCGTAGCCTCTTCGTTCTTGTAGTAACCCAGCATCAGATTAGTTCCTCGGGTGAGGATCTCTCCAGCTTCAAACTGCGGACTACGACTGTCAATCTTCACCTCCATGCGATCGACGGGTGTGCCGCATGAACGGGGCTTGAAGTCCTTGTAGTCGCTAAAGGCAATCAGCGGTGCGCACTCAGTAGTGCCATAGCCGACGGTAATGGGGAATCCGATATTCAAGAGAAACTTCTCTATCTCCATCGACAGCGGGGCACCACCCACGATGACCTCGTAGAAATTTCCGCCAAGCACCTTGCATACCTCGCCACAGATATATTCCTTCACCTTCTTGTTGACTACCAGCATGTTGAGCAATATCTTCATGGGCAGACTCTCTATCTTCGGGAAGATGCGCTTGCGGACGATCTTCTCCAATACTAAGGGTACGGTAATGATGATGGCGGGCTTGACGGTGCCAAAAGCTTCTGCGATGATGGCAGGGCTCGGCAGACGGGTGAGATAATTGAGGTGACAACCCCGACAGAATCCGAAGAGGAATTCCACGGACATTCCATAGGTATGTGCCATAGGCAGGATGCTCAGCATAGAGTCACCAGGCTTTACCTTTCCTCTCAACTGCTGAATGATGAACTCCACATTGCTCCATAAAGCCCTATAGGGAATCATCACTCCTTTCGAGAATCCCGTCGTACCGCTCGTATAGTTGATGAGTGCCAGCTCATCGGCCTTGTCGGTATGATAGCTAACGTGTTCCCTGCGGAAAGCCATCGGGTACTTACTGCCGAACATTAAATTTAAATGTTCGCGTGCATACGTGAGTTCTTCCTTGCGGGATATCATCAGAGAGAAATCGGGGATGTTGATGATGCCTTCAAGAGCTGGCATCTGCTCGGGGTTTATCATCTTGACGGCATAATCGCCGATAAACAGAAGCTTTGAGTCGGAATGATTCACGATATTATGAATCTGCTCACCGTTGAACTCGTGCTGGATGGGCACTGCAACGGCTCCATAGGAGAGGGTGGCGAGAAAAGCCACCGCCCAGTGGGCTGAGTTGCGGCCGCAGAGGGCGATCTTGTCGCCCTGACGGACACCACTGTTCTCGAACAGGATGTGCAGCTTTTCTATCTTGCGGGCCACATCGTGATATTGAAGCGTAATACCCTGATAGTCAGTCAGGGCATCTTGGTCCCAATTGTCAACGATGGCTTTCTGTATGTAGGCGTTAAAACTACTGAAAGTTTCCATTAAATTTGCACAAATTTCAAAATTTTGTGCAAAGATATAACGTTTTCTGCACATTTCCAAAAAAAATGTGCAATAATTAACCTTATTTTACTCATACCGCATTGATTTCGCAGGATGGATGTGCGAAATCAAGTAGCTGGGTGCGATAAGAACGAAAACGCAGATAAGAAGTGTGGCAATATTGATGAGCAGGAAAAGGGGTAGGTTGATCTCCATCGGAGCCTCACTGACATAGTAGGTCTGAGGGTCGAGTTTGACGATGCCGGTATATTTCTGCAGCAGAATGATGCCGAAGCCGATGATATTACCCAGCAGCAGACCTTGCCCGATAATGAAGGCAGAGAACCAGAGGAAGGTGTGACGGATCGTCTTGTTGCGGGCTCCGATAGCCTTCAGAACACCAATCATCTGCGTGCGCTCGAGGATGATGATGAGCAGTCCGCTGATCATCGTGAAGCCTGCCACACAAACCATCAGCGCCAGGATGATCCAGACATTGATGTCGAGCAGCTCCAGCCAGTTGAAGACTTGAGGATAGGCTTCGAAGATGGTCTGCGAGGCATAGGTATTAAGATACTTATCGGTCTTGCGGTTGATATGATCAATGAACTCGTCAGCTGTCTCTTGTAGTCTTTCGAAATCCTTCACCCTGATTTCAGCACCCGTACAAAGGCCGTCTTCCCAGTCGTTGAGCTTGACAGCTGTGTGCAGGTCAATGAAACAGAGCGATTCATCAAAACGGGTCATATTGGTCTGGTAGATACCGCTGATAGTAAAGCGGCGCGCACGAACATTATCTCCTATGAAATAGGCATAGACGCGGTCGCCAGCCTTCAGCCGCAGTTTGTCGGCAATCATCTTCGAGAGCAGAATGTGATTGCTGCTGACGGAATCGCTGAACTGCGGTATCTCACCCTCAATGAGGTGTTGACCGAGGAAACTCATATCGTATTCCTGGCCCACACCCTTGAACATGACGCCGAGAAAATCATCGTCGGTTTTCAGAATACCTTGTGTGACGGCGTAACGTTCTGCATGGCTTACTCCTTTGATATGGTTCAGCACATTCAGCATACTATCGTCGATGAGAACGGGGTAGGGTGCCGTTGTGCTGTTGAAGGCCATCAGGTTCTGCACCTGGATGTGGCTGCCGAAGCCCACGACCTTGTCACGGATGGTATGCTTGAAGCCGAAGACCACGCTGACGGTAACTATCATCACGGCCAGACCGATGGCCACGCCGATAGTCGCAATACGGATGGCAGGGCGGCTCACTTTCCGTTTGTCGCCCTGGTCGCTATAGATTCTCTTTGCTATGAAAAACGGCAGATTCACCTTCTCAATCTCAATCCTCGTCAACGCGGCCTGGGTAGGCCTCAAGGGCTTTCCTCAGCACAAAGAGTGCACGCTCCAGATCCTTCTTCTTCAGCACGTAGGCAATACGCACCTGATTGATACCGGCTCCAGGCGTGGTGTAGAAGCCAGCGGCAGGAGCCATCATCACCGTCTCGCCCTCATACTCAAACTCAGCCAGGCACCAGCGGCAGAACTTCTCCGCATCATCTACGGGCAGCTTGGCTACCGTGTAGAAAGCACCCATCGGGATAGGAGAATAGACGCCAGGGATGCGATTCAAGCCGTCAATAAGACACTTACGGCGCTCCACATATTCATCATAGACGTCGCGCAGGTATTCCTCCGGCGTATCTAATGAGGCCTCTGCCACGATCTGTCCGATAAGGGGAGGGGAGAGACGGGCCTGACAGAACTTCATAACGGCCTTTCTCACCTCGGCATTCTTCGTAATTAGGGCACCGATACGGATGCCGCACTCACTGTAACGCTTTGATACGGAGTCGATGAGGATGACGTTCTGCTCGATGCCTTCCAGATGGCAGGCGGAGATATAGGGCGAACCTGTGTAGATGTATTCGCGATACACCTCGTCGGAGAAGAGATACAGGTCGTACTTCTTCACCAGGTCACGTATCTGATTCATCTCGCGGCGGGTATAGAGATAGCCCGTCGGGTTGTTGGGGTTGCAGATCATAATGGCCCTTGTACGCTCGTTGATAAGTTCCTCGAACTTCTCTACCTTTGGCAGTGAAAAGCCTTCCTCGATGGTTGTGGCGATGGTGCGTATCTTGGCACCTGCCGAGATGGCAAAGGCCATATAGTTGGCGTAGGCAGGCTCCGGTACGATGATCTCGTCGCCTGGATTCAGACAGGAGAGAAAAGCAAAGAGTACCGCCTCTGAACCGCCTGAAGTGATGATGATATCGTCGGCAGTCACCTTGATATCATATTTCGCGTAATAGTCAACCAGTTTCTCGCGATAGCTCAGGTAACCCTGCGAGGGAGAGTACTCGAGGATATTGCGGTCGATCGTCTTCAGGGCGTCAAGTCCTACTTGGGGTGTCGGAAGGTCTGGCTGACCTATGTTCAGATGGTACACCTTCGTACCTTTCTTCTTTGCTGCGGCAGCAAGAGGAGCGAGCTTCCTGATAGGACTCTCGGGCATCTCAAGACCGCGTACTGAAATCTCTGGCATCTTCTCTAATCTATAAACTCAAAACTATAAACTCAAAATTTCGGTGCAAAGGTACATATTTTTTTTTAATTCGTCCTTCTTTTCAATTTAATTATGTACTTTTGCACCGAAATTTCAATAAAAAGATGAATTACGAAGAACTGATTGAGACGCGCGACGCCCGAAAGACCAATAAGGTGCGTATGCCATTCGGCTTTTTCTATAAACGGCTGATTGACGGGAAGTATAGCAATTTCGTAGAGTTCCACGATGAGCTGGCTGACAACGTCCTCTTCTCTGATTGTGTCAGGAAGGATTGTGAAGCCTCGGCCTCAATCAACGACAAGCATCAGCTACGCTTCACCCCTAACAAGGGCGAAGGAAAGGGCGACGATGCTGTTTATGCTGTGGCTGTAGAGCCGGGTAATTACCAGACGCTGGAACAACTGCTTAACGATGAGCCTTCCATCGTGGCCAAGAGAGGCTTCCTCAAGGAAACCGTTACCGGCTTGTTGGATATGGTGGCGGCCCTCAATGAGAAAGGCGTCTATCAGGTATGTCTCTCACCGCAGAATGTTCTGATGCGCAAGAACGACAACAGCTTCCGTCTGTTGTTCCACGGCTCATGCTATGAGCGTCTGAAGATGAATACTGAGCTTTATGAAGGCATTGAAGACTACGTGGCTCCTGAGGTGTTGCGCGGTGAGCCAGCCAACGACCGCAGTGATGTTTATGCTATCGCGAAGTTCTTGGAGTATCTTTATGCCTCATCGGGACTGCCCTTCGTCATGAAGCAGCCTGTACAGAAGGCGGCCTCCGAAGATCCTCAAAAGCGCTATGCCACTGTAGCCGAGTTCTCGAAGGTTTTGGCACAGCGACGTGCCACCTTCCGTTCGACAGTGTTAGGGATAGAGGCTGTCATTGTCGCACTCCTTCTTGTGGGCATTTATTTCACCGTAACCCCTGAACCCACTCCTGTTGAATTCGTCAAGCCCGTAGAGGAGCCTATATCCGATGAGCTGCTTGACGAGGGCTTCGACCCCCTCACTGAGCTGGGGGCCGCCGCCGACTCTGCCACCATCGCCAAGGCTATTAAGGACTATCAGATGAAAGACTCCGACAAGATCGACGAGAAGAAAATCCGTGAGTTCGAGGCCAAGGGTGAGCAGATATTCCGCAAGCAGTACACCAAGGAGGCCGAGCGCATCCTCTCCAAGATCTACAACAACGACAAGATGAACAACAACCAGAAGGAATACGAGGCTGCCAGCGACCGCGTGATGGAAGAACTGGTAAAGAAACAAAAGGAACTGGGTGAGCACACGTCGCTGAGTCAGGAGAAGACACAGCGCATCGCCTCGGAGATCATCGAGCAGATTACAGAGAAGAAGAAGGCCGAAATAGGGGAGAAACCCAAATACGGCGTTCAGAAATGAAGATAATTGAGAATTGATAATTGACAATTGATAATTAAAGATAGAAATGAGATCAAGAACAGCAGAATGGTTTGAGTGCAAGATCCGTTACGAGAAGGTAATGGAAGACGGCTTGCAGAAACGTGTGTCAGAAAACTATGTGGTCGATGCCCTCAGCTTCAGCGAGGCCGAGGAACGCATCATCGAGGAAATGTCGAGCTATATCAGCGGCGAGTTCGACGTAGCCGACATCAAGAAAGCCACCTACAAGGAGATATTCTTTTCCGACGACGATATGGCCGACAAATGGTATAAGGCCAAACTCCAGTTCATTACCATCGACGAGAAGACCGATAAGGAAAAGCGCAGCACGGTGAACTATCTGGTACAAGCCGGATCGTTCAATGGTGCCGTGAAGAACATCAACGAGGTGATGAGTGGTACGATGATCGACTTCGTCATCGCAGCCGTCTCTGAGACCACCCTTATGGATGTCTTCGAGTACAAGAAAGTGAAGAGTGAAGAGTAAAGATCTTACGATTGCTTATGTACGACGTTAAAGGTCATTTGCATGAGGTGCTCGACACATTGCCACAGGGTGTCCGCCTTGTGGCAATTTCCAAGTATCACCCCAACGAGTACATTGAGGCTGCATACGCCGAAGGGCAGCGCATATTCGGTGAGAGCCATGAACAGGAACTGCGCCAAAAGCACGAGTCGCTGCCCAAAGATATCGAGTGGCATTTCATTGGTCACTTGCAGACGAACAAGGTGAAGTACATTGCACCTTATGTGTCTATGGTAGAGGCTGTTGATTCTCTGAAGCTCTTGCGAGAGATTAACCGTCAGGCCGAACGTTGCGGACGTGTCATCAAGGTGCTGCTCGAACTGCATATTGCCGAGGAGAGTACCAAGTATGGACTGACGCTCGATGCCTGCCGCGAGTTGTTGGAGGCTGGTGAGTGGCGTGAGATGAAACATGTCAGCATCTGCGGACTGATGATGATGGCATCGTTTGTCGACGATATGGCACAGATCCGTTGTGAGATGCAGACAGCAGCTGATTTCTTCGACGAAGTGAAGTCAAGATATTTTGCTGATGACGCCTCCTTCTGCGAACGTTCCTGGGGCATGAGCGATGACTACCGCATTGCCATCGAGACACGTTCCACAATGGTACGCATCGGCACGATGATATTCGGCCCCCGCATCTATTAATGAATGGTTTATTGGGCGATGAAGGTCAGACAGGCCCAGTCGTTGTCTTCTTTATGGCTTTCAAGGGTCAGCCCAAATTCTGTGGCCTTTTCCGTCAGGAGCGGGATGTCGGCGGTATAGAAGCCGCTGAGAATCAGACGTGCGCCTTGTGCCATCTTCTGCCGCATCTGGGGCATATCAGCCAGCAGGATATTGCGGTTGATGTTGGCCAGCACGAGATTGAAAGTTCCTTCCACCTTATTTAATATAGAGGCATCGCCAAGCAGCGAGGTGAAGCGGTCATCGACACGGTTGATGACGGCATTGTGGCGTGCATTGTCTGCCGACCACTCGTCGATGTCGTAGCCGATGGCCTCTTGAGCCCCCAGTTTCAGTGCGCAGATGGAAAGAATGCCTGTGCCTGTTCCGCAATCTAAGACCCGAGGGAAATCATCTGAGATATTGAGCATCATCTCACATACCATCCTCGTGGTCTCGTGGGTTCCTGTACCGAATGCCATCTTGGCGTCAATCTCAATGGAAATGTCATAATTGCTTTCGGGCAAATGCCTTCCGTCATGTATTGCTAATGTCCTTCCTCTTTCCACTATGATCGGATCAAAACCCTCCTGTTCCCATTGCTCGTTCCAGTCGCGGTCTTCGGCCTCGCTCACTGTATAGCTGATGCTGACTCCCTCAAAGGGGAAGTCATCGATGGCCTCCTCAAGCGTCGCTTCGTCGAAGAGTGTCTGCTGAACATAGCCTTTGAGCCCCGTCTCTGTCTCCTCGAACGTCTCAAAACCAGCCTCTCCGGCCAGTGCCGCCAACAGGTCGCACGCATCGCTGCTGGAGGGCGTAATCGCGAATTCTACCTCATAATATTTCATATCGGATGTTAAATTTTGGTGCAAAATTACAAAAAATAGGGAAAAACCTACCTTTGTTTAGGGTTTTTCCCTAATTTTGCAGTGAAAAAGTGTGTACTTTTGCATCGTGAACAATTAAAATCAATCAGAATATGAAGAAATCACTCCTTATCTCATTGCTTATCGGGGCACTGCCTCTCGGCATGGCGGCCCAGGATGACGACCTCTACTTCGTTCCGAAGAAGAGCACTACTATTGCTGCCGAGTCAGAGCTTACGTTCAAACGTGGTGTGCCCCGCGATACCTATTATTCAGGGAGCAACCGCAGTGTGGACGACTATAATCGCCATTTGAGCACCTATGTGCCTATCGACTCAGTGATGTCAGACACCATCGACTTCTCTGCAGAAATGGGAGTATATCCTGATTCTCTGGGTTTCGAGGACTTTGAGCTGACCAAGAGGCTGGGGCGTTTCGACGGTTACGACTACAGCCAGAGCTCAGCTTACTGGGCTGGTTACAATGCAGGCCGTAACGCATGGGGCTGGTATTCACCCTGGTATTACAACCGCTACGGTTGGTATGATCCCTGGTATTATGGGTATGATCCCTACTATTATTATGGCTGGTACGATCCCTGGTATCCCGGCTATTACAGCTACTATGGCTGGGGTTATCCTTACCGTTGGGGTTGGGGCTATCCCTACTACTATTACGACTGGGCCTATTATCCCACCTATTATTATAGTGGTGGCGGCAGTTTCTCACATAACAACCATTCCGGCACCATCCGTCATGGCGACATGAACGGCCGCGTCTATGCCCGCAATGGCTCCGGTGTCAGTGGTGGTGGTGGCGGTGGCAGCCGCCGCATCAATGCAACAGGCAGCTATGGTGGCGGAACCACGCGCCTTGGCTCTTCTCGTACCTCCAGTCTGCGCGAGGCCACAGTCAGTGGTCACACCAACTATCAGCGCAGTTCCTCAGGCAGATCAACGAATGTCAGCGGGCACTCATCCTTTAATCGCGGATCTTTCTCAAGCAGCAACAATAGCTCCTATAGCTCAAACAGCAGTTCATCCTACAGTAGCGGCTCTTCCTACAGCAGCAGCTCATCGTATAGCGGTGGTGGCGGCGGTGGTAGTTCCTCTCGCAGCGGCGGCTTTAGTGGCGGCGGCGGTGGAGGCCGTTCAGGAGGTGGCGGCGGTGGCCACGTAGGCGGCAGACGTTAGTTTTAATATATTATTCAAGATTTATATTTATATGAAGAAGATTATTATCGCAGCATTCGCTATGGCAGTAGTCCTGCCGGCAGCTGCACAGGATACATACGAGAGTGCCCGTCTGCTAGGCAGCGATCTCAACGGTACAGCCCGCTATGTGGGTATGGGTGGTGCGATGGAGGCCCTGGGTGCCGACATCTCGACCATCAGTACCAATCCCGCCGGCATCGGCCTGTTCCGTCACTCCAACATCAGCGCCAGTTTCGGCTTGGTGTCACAGCAGGACGCTGAGAAGTTCGACGGTCTTGACAAGACGAACATGAGTTTCGATCAGGCTGGCTTCGTATATTCCATGCGTATGGACAGGAGTTCGTACATCAACTTTGCGTTCAACTATCACAAGAGCCGTAACTTCGACCAGATCCTCTCTGCAGTCAATCAGGCCGTGTGGGATGCCTCTTCGAATCTTCTGACGGCTGAGAAGGAGAATCAGGGCTGTTACGTGATCGACTGGAATAAGAGCGATGATGCCCTGATCGGCTATCAGGGAAATCGTGAAGCCATGAACTTTTCACAACTCGACTGGCTGAATGCCAATGTGCTGGCCGACGAGGTGAAGTTTGTGGATGAGCAAGGTGCATATAAGGATCTGGTATTGAGTCCGATTGCTGCCGATATATGGAGTTTCGACCGTGCGCACCGTGGCTGGATCAGCGACTTCGACTTCTGCTTCAGTGGTAATTCCAACGACCGCTTCTATTGGGGCATCACCTTCGGACTGCACGATGTGAAGTATCGTGGTTACAGCCAGTATGTCGAGGGGCTTAGTTTTATGGACGGTTCCGATGCCGGCAAAGTTGCATACGGCGACGCCCGTGATATCGACGGCACTGGCTTCGACGTGAAGGCTGGTGTCATCTTCCGCCCCATAGAGGAGTCGCCGTTCAGAATCGGACTGTCAGTAGCCACGCCGACCTGGTACGACCTGAAGACCAGCAATGTGACGGCTATCATCAACAACAGTGCGATGGGTGAGATCCTTGACAACAACTTTGAATTCGATGGTTGGACTGACAGCGGTGACATCAGCAACCGCTACGACTTCAAGTACTTCACGCCCTGGAAGTTCGGTCTCAGCCTTGGCCATACCGTCGGCTCGATGCTTGCCCTCGGAGCCAGTTTCGATTACAGCGACTACGGTGCCAGCAAGAACCGTGTGAACGACGGCAGCCACTACGACTGGTATACCGACAACTATTATGAGGACTCCTATACCGACGAGCCGATGAAGCGCAATACGGAGCAGGTGCTGAAAGGCGTTGCCACCGTCAAGTTGGGTGCCGAGTTAAAGCCCATACCTGAACTGGCCGTCCGTCTGGGCTACAACTATGTGAGCTCTGCCTACGACGAGAAGGGGGTGCGCGATCAGACCATCAACTCCTACGGTGTCTATTATGCCTCCACCTCCGACTACGTCAACTGGGAAGGCACCAACCGTCTCACCTGTGGTCTGGGCTTCAAGGCAGGCAAAATGAACATCGACATGGCCTATCAGTATAGCAGCACCAACGGTAAACTCTATCCCTTCCAGCCTGACCTCACGGGCACCGTAAAGCCCGCCAGCGTCAGCAACAAGCGCCATCAGTTGCTCCTGACCCTCGGCTACACCTTCTGATAGCCCTCAATCAAGATGAGAAGAAGTATTCTAATCGTAACGCTAATGATGCTCTTTGCTGGGATATGCTCAGCACAGACGATAAGGAACTCCAACAATTCGGTTGTGGCCAAGATTGATAATGACGGTTCGGTTAGAAATAGCAATAACTCCATTGTTGCAAGGATTAGCAGCGATGGAGTTATTCGTGACAGCAACAACCACCAGTTGGGCAAGATCGAGAGCGACGGGGTTATACGTAACTCCAACAATTCATACCTGGGCAAGGTTGAGAGCAACGGCGTGGTGAGGAATAGCAATAATTCAACCCTTGGCAAAGTTGAGAGTGATGGAACTGTCAGAGATAGCAATAATCACACCATTGGCTACGCTAAAGGAGTTCCAATGAGACATGCCGCAGTGTTTTTCTTCTTTGGCCTTTTCTAAGGATTAGTTTGTTCGTTGTTCTAAGGAATTCAGGAGTTTTGGAGTTTCCATCGATGCTGCAGCGACACTCCTTTTCTCCTTATTTCCTTAGAATAAAGTTCTCTCCATGGAATCCGGAAGAGTTCATCCGCAATGTGGTGAAACTGATTAAAGAACAGAAGGCCACAATGATTGTAGAGCATATCACCTATAATAAGACGGAGAACCAGTATGACACCAGCATCTTTACCCGTGAGAAAACCCGTCAGCCGATAGAAAAGGCTTACGAAGCCAAGAAGCATATTCTCGACTATGTATTTACGGACAGTAAGGGAGAACGGCAGTTTACGGAAAATCTTGACAAAGCGGATGAGGTGTGTGTCTATGCCCGTCTGCCTCGTTCGTTCCAGATTCCAACGCCTGTAGGTGACTATGCGCCAGACTGGGCCATTGCCTTCAATGATATATGGGTGTGAAGCACATCTTCTTTATTGCGGAAACAAAGGGTAGTATGGACTCTATGCAGTTGAAGGGGGTGAAACTGGCCAAGATAGAATGTGCCAAGAAACTCTTTAATAACATCTCTACGAGCAAAGTCCGCTACCATGAAGTGACGGACTATAGCACCATGTTGGATGTGATTAACAGTTTGGCATGATATTAATGATATGCAAAGATACTTTTTATTTGCCCACGCAATAAATGTTCCTAATTGGTAATCAGTATTTTAGCCTTAAAAAAGTAGAGTGTTGTTGATCTCAACTTCGATACACTTTCTAAAAGGCCACATTTAACGCTTTTAACGTTTTTTATAAACGCGCAGATTCAACTGGCAACTGCAATTACTCTTTTTATTGTATAAAGTCCTCTTCGTCCTCCAGAATCTCCTTGACGGCGATAGTCAGCAGGTCTATGC
>Ga0310786_10004415_pt1 | contig 19617 bp, 19 predicted proteins | sample AusTroGonzalo_MG_FD_203881 | JGI IMG/M metagenome (GOLD analysis project Ga0310786, IMG submission 203881) | Bovine rumen microbial communities from tropical cattle in Woodstock, Queensland, Australia - Gonzalo_03 (v2) (version 2) | ecosystem: Host-associated > Mammals > Digestive system >... | reverse complement strand
TATTCGTGACGGCTAATGGAACCACGGCTGTGACTGCAGCAGCTAAGTAGCGCAGCAGCTGCTGCAACTTTGCGTTGGAGGCCAACCCGTGGTTGCATGTCCTGTAGACAACGTAGCTTCCTAACCACAGGACGGGCATCAGCATCAGACTATAGAATACGTTCATAGAGGCGGCTCATGTTTTCATAGAAATGTTCATAGTCATATTGGGACTGGAAGTCTCTGAGACCTTGTTGTCCCAACTGCTGACGCAACGGGGGACTGTCCACAAGTTCGGCGATGGCCTTGGCAAGCAGGTGGCTGTCGCTATGAGGCACTAAAAGGCTGTTCTTACGGTCGGTCAGGAACTCTGTCTGGCCGCCGTGGTTAGTAGCCACCACGGTACGGCCTTGTGAGAGGTGTTCCAACGCTGCCAACGAGAAGCTCTCCTTCACCACAGACGGCACCACACCGAAGTCGGCACTTGCAACGTAAGGCAATATGCTTTCCTGGAATCCGGCCATGATGACTTTCTGCTGAAGACCTTGGGCTTGGATGACTTCCTTCAGGTGGTTGGTGTAGTCGGTTGAACCCTGTCCGAAGACCAGCATCACGAATGGCTTTTCCCGAATCTCTCTGATGGCCTCAAGAAGGATGTCAAGGCCTTTCTCCTCATGCAGACGGCCATGATACATCGCAATCGCCAAATGGTCTGCGATGTGAAACTCCTGCCTGATAGGACGGGGAGTGACGGGACGAGGAAGATAGATGCTGTTGTGAATGACGCTGATACGCTGCGGGTCAACAGACGGATGGCTGCTCAGGAATGTTTGCTTGGCCATTTCCGACACAAAGCAGATGGCGTCAATCTGCCGATAGAGCCATGTATAGAGCGCGCTCTTCTTGCCTTTCTTCGCCAAGTGGCGCGTCACGATGATTCTGACCTGCTTGTTGCCCGACAGCTTGCGTGCGTAGGCCGCCATGAACGCATCTTTGAAATTGTGCAGGTGGACGATGCAAGGGCCTGCCTGTTTGAGGACTTTGGCCATTTTCCAGGCGCTCCAGACATCGGTAATGCCTTTTAGAGGCAATTCGTGAAGAGGCAGGTTGGCTTTGCTGAACGGCGAAGTGAGGGCAGGTATAGGGCGACAAAACAGACAGATATCCCATCCGTCAGCAACCAGCCGGCGAGATAAGTCCAGGACGAATTGCTCGCCTCCGCCCCAAACCTTGTTCGTCACGACATGGAATACTCTTGCTGTCATCCCTGTTCGCGTATCTTTTTTTCAATGATTTTCAGGATCATGATCCTCTGGTAGGTCGCCGTCTGAACAGCCTGATAATAGCCGCGCCTGCCGTTTCGGAAGCCGCCCTGGAGGATAAAGCTTCGGAAGAAACGCCATGCTGGCCGCCACAGCAATGCCCCGATACCGTAGTTGCGCTCCTTCTTCTTCTCAACCTCGTTGTCAGTATATTCGTTCATCTTGCCCACCCATTGGCGCATGGTCTCGTCAGCCAGATGAAGCATCTTGTATTGCGCAGGTGCTCGTTCCACCCTGCCAGGCACCTGAGGAAAGGTGTGCACATTAGGAGGCCAGACGGTGCCTTCGCGGACAAAGAAACGCAACTGGTAGTCATGCGACCAGTCACGGTTGTAGCGTCCCAGCAGTTTGTTCTGACGGGCTATGTAGAGACCCGCCGGACAGTCAGGCTCCTGGATGCGCTGGTAGAGGTATTCGCGCAGCTCAGGGGTGATGATCTCATCGGAGTCGACCACAAGGACCCATTTGCTGGCAGCACTCTGGATGGCGAAGGTGCGGGCGGGCTCAGCGCTCTTGTGGTTGGCCTTCGGGAAGGTAACGATGTGGGCGCTAAAGCGTCGGGCGATGTCCACAGTACTGTCGGTACTCTCCATGTCGCACACCACCACCTCGTCGAAGTCCTTCACGGCATCAAGACACTCTGCCAAGTGCTCCTCAGCATTGTAAGTGTTGATGACAACGGAGATATTTTCTTGATGGTTCGCAATCATGCGTGCAAAGATACGCTTTTTTTCTCACTATATGCCCATGAAGCGTCTGCCTTTAACTCCTATTAACTTCCTCTTCCCTCTTCCCTCTTCCCTCTTCCTTGGATGCCTCACTGATTCCACAACCTCTGGAGGAACTGTTCTACCGGCCAAATCTCTATGCCATTGAGCTTTCGGGGACGTTCCTCCAAAGCTACTATAACCAGTTTCGCTTGTGGGTATTCCTCACCAAAGGCTTTCAGACCCTTCGTATCGCTTGAACTGACGTTGGTCGTAGATTTTATTTCAATGCCCATCTCAGCCTCACCGATTACAACGTCCACCTCATATTTATTGTCGAGTGTATGCCAATAAGCCATCTTTTTCCCCATATCCTTATATGACAGCCAGGCGCGTATCTCCTGAACGACGAAATGCTCCAAGGCATGTCCATAGAAGTCCGTTCCCCGTTGCAGCGGAAGCCGACCAAGTAGATGGTTGGGGATGGCCACATCGAAATAATAGAACTTCGGCGACTGTATGACACGACGTTTCACGACCTTCGTATATGCGGGAAGATAAAATCCCAACATGGTCTCTTCAAGAATAGTGAAGTATTCCTTAACGGTTTTCGACGAAACCCCGCAGTCCTGTGCGATGTTAGTATAGTTCACGATTTCCGTATTGCTGAGAGCCGCCACTTGCAGGAAACGGGTAAAGCTGTCGAGATTTCTCACAATGGCCTCTTCCACAATCTCCTGTTGCAAGTAGTCGCCGATATATGCCTGGATTCTCTTCACAGGATTGTCTACGAGGTAGTGTCTGGGCAGCATACCATTGTTTAGTGCCCGGTTTAGTTCAAAGTTGGGAATCTCAGCACTGACCAACGGAAACAGCGTCTGCCGCAAAGCCCTTCCTCCTAAAAGATTGGCTCCGCTGCGCTTTAGCTTACGGGCACTGGAGCCACTCAAGATGAACCGCAGACCACGGTTTTCCATAAGCCAATGTACCTCGTCGAGCAGTGCGGGCACCTTTTGTACCTCGTCTATGATGACGATGGTGCCTTCGTCGAGCATTTCACATTCCTCCCTCAACAGCGAGGGCTTCATTTGCAACTGCATACGGACATCTGTCTTCAGCAGGTCGTAGAGGCGTTCGTTGGGGAACAGCGCTTTCAGCAACGTGCTCTTTCCCGTCTGACGGGAACCCCAGAGGAAGAGGCTGTCATCCTGTATCTCTTCCAGTTTCAATAGACGTTCAAGCATATTTCCACTTTTTGCCGACAAAGGTAGTGTTTTTGCTTTTAACCACCAAGGAAAATGCAGAATATCTGAAGTACTACTTCAAATTTTCGCCGAATTTCTGAAGTAGTGCTCCAGATTTTCTTCTAATAGCAATCATCCCCGTCTCCAGGCGAATGAAGCCGGGGATGAAAAGGGATCCCTTGTTTACCTTCCAGTCACCTTCCGTACCACGGTCTGACCGTCGGCGAAGATTTCAAGGCTCAATGCTTCGAATTCCGCGAGGGGCAAGCCTTTATCGACACTACCCATTTTAAAGAGTTGCGTAGGGTAACTCTTTAATCTTCCATGGCGTCTTATGAGTTTATTGTAAAAGTTCTGCGTCAGCGACGATACGGCGCTTCGTCGGCCAGTATCCGTCGGTTCGCCGGCCGCGAACCGACGGATACTGACCGACGTTTCCATTATAATACAGCTTGCATTTATCGGCTGGCGTGGAAGCCTTCTAAGTTCTCGTACTTGCGACGCATCATGCGTTGGTAGATGTTGCGTAGCCACCAGGGATGGGTGACTGTGAACAGCAGGCCCACAATGGCCATGATGTAGTAAGCCGTGTCTTCGTCGAAGAGAATCACCAGCACGCAGACTATCAGCAGGGGCAGCAGCATGGCTATCATCTCAATAATGAGCTGCAGGCCGCTCTCCACGTTGTTCTTGCCAGTGATCTTCTGGTCGAGGGGCAGCGTCTGCTTGTTGTAGACGGCTAACTGGAACATGATGAAGTAGAGCATGCCTGAAGACATCAGCATATAGGCCAGCATCATCAGCAGGGAGAACTTGCCTGCTATGACGGCGGGCAGCATGATGAGCGGGGGCACGATGAGGATGGCAACGTGGAAGTAGTACTTGGCCTTGAGAAGCAGGAGGATGTTCTCACGCTGCGTCATCAGCAGGTCGATGTAGTTGCCTTCGGGACCCATGACCTTGACCATGGCCGTCATGCCGTAGATGGCAAAGCAGTAGTAGCACCAGAAGTTGAGCATCATACGTCCGTCGTAGATGTTGGTATAGGTGATGAGGCCGGAAAGCAATACAATCAGTCCGAGGCTCATCAGCACACGGGAGCGGATGGCCTTGTTGCGCATGATGCTCTTCAGCTCCAGTTTCAGGTATTCGCCCGTCTGTCCGAAGCGCTCTAAGAAGGTGAACTGTGCCACATGCTTGAGTGCGGCGGGCTTTTTCTCCTGCCGTGAGATCTCGTCGTAGACAAAGCGGAACTGCATCTGGCGGTTCACCCATAGCAAAGCTAACAGCAGGGCCAGGCAAATCAGGGGCAGCCACCATGTGGCGGCAAGCTCTTCGAGGTAGTAGCTGATGGTATAGAAGAAGTCGTCGTCGTCGGCCATTAACATGGCGATATAGGGGGCATAGACAGCCACGGGCAGCAGCCACCACAGCAGCGAGCGGGCCACAAGGGTGCGCACCATGAGGTACCACTGGCTGTTGGCCATGATGAGCAACATGCCGCTGACGAGCACCACAAGCCCCTCGGTGACTCCCAACCCGCTCAGCATGACGATGTAGGCGTAGGGCACGAACATGAAGAGCCACAGCCAGTTGTAGCCGCTCAGCACCGACGTGATGAGGAATGTCTCAATGACCGTGTGCTGGGGCAGTGGCAGCAGCATGTAGGGCTTGACCAGCATGGACGGCGTCTGCTGGATGGCAAAACGCAGGCCGAAGTCAATGAGCAGGAAGATGGGCAGCACCATCAGCAGGACTGTCGGCTCGCCGCTCTCGACGGCGGTCATTCCAAAGAGGATGCCTAAGAAGAGCATGTAGACCGCTGCAAAGGCAGCGCCCAGATACATCATCACCTTTGCCACGTTGCTCTGTTCCAGCGCAGGGCTGCGCTTCGTGGCTAAGTTGGTGTGCTTGCGGAGAGTGCGGTAAAGTTTCAGGCGGTTCATCTCAGGTCAATCACTTCGGCGGTGGGGAAGTCTTTGGCATTGAAGCGGAAGATGTCGTCAGACAGCGTGGCTGTCTTCAGGTTGCTCACGGTGAAGGTGGTCCATTTCTGTTTCTGCAGCATCTTCACCTCCGTGGGGGCGTAGCTGTTCTTGTCGACGGTGATGAACATCTCCTGCACGCGGCGCTGGGGGTCCTGGGCCGTAAGGTGCACCACGAAGGTCTGATTTGTCTTCGACATGCCGTAGTTGAATCCCTGCTTGTAGAGGTTGATGAAGTTGTAGGGGTTCAGCACCTGCAGCTGCTGCTCGTTGGGGGTTGATACGTTCACCTCGTCGTTCTGTTTCATGTATGTCCACAGCGTCGTGCCGTCGAACCACATAGTGCTCACGTCGGTGGCGGCGCAGAACTTGCGCCCTTTCACGGAGATGGTGCCGCTGGCCTGTCCGTACTGGGCACTGTTCATCGTGAAGTGTGCCTGCACGCCGCCGGGGGCACTGACCGTCGCGGCACATTTGTCGAGCACTTCCTTGGCCGTCTGGGCCGTTATTGCCTGCGGCATGAGCACGCTCATGGCGAGGAGAAGGAGATAGGATAATTGTTTCATTTCTGTCGTTCTTAAACGTGAATGTGGGTGCAAAGATACATATTCTTCCTCACTCCACCAAAGTCTGTGCGTGGCTTTTAATCTTTCTTTACTCTTCTTTTCCCGTTATTTACTCTTCTTTTCTATACAGTCAGTAAGCCTCTTTCTCAATGTTGATGAAAAGCTCACGCATGGTGCGGGCGATGTTGATGTATGCGTCGCATTTTGACTGGTACTGCGCATTGGGCTTGTCGCCCGCCCAAACCTGCTGATATTCTGCTTCGTCGTAGCCTTTCCGCTTGACGATGGTATAGATAAGGCGTCCTTTGTCAAGATAGAACCTGAATTCGTATTGCATATCGTTGGCATCGTCGTCATACTGTGTCATGGGGTCGTAAGCGTAGATGAAGGCCACGTTGCCATCGGGATCGTAGAGGAACTCCTCATAGTAGTTGCGGGCCGCGTAGTTGTATTTCTTGGTGACGAACTTCACATAGTGCGGCTTGAAGATGACATCCTCATCGTCGCTTTCCACCTCGCCCCAATACAGGTAGGTGTCTTCCATGTGGCCGCCTGTACCTGGCAGCCATTGGTGTGCCTGTAGGTGGTAGTATTCGCCGTAGTAGGCACCGTCCCACTGGTTGTCTTTTGTGTGGGTGGCGACGTACTCTTTCATCTCTGTGTAACGCTGGCGGATGCTTTCCACCGTGTTCTGCGCCCCTGCAGGGCACCAGTAAATGACCGTAAACAGGCACAGCAATGTGATGACGGTTTTTCTCATAACTTTATGAGGGGTTTAGAACTCCACTGTCAGCTTGCCGTTGAGCTGACGGCCGGTGAGGTAGTTGGGCACGGCCCACTGACGCGACATGACGTCGGTGACCCAGTAGTAGGAGTTGACGTTGGAGATGCCGAAGAGGTTCAGGCAGTCGACGCCTAACCAGATGCGGCTGATGGGACGGAGGCTCTGCGACAGCTTTTTGTCGTAGGCTAAGTAGCTCATGCCGATGTCGGCACGTTTATAGGCGGGCGCACGGAAGTTCTGTGACTCGATGCCCCTGTGAGGCGCGCCGAAGGGCAGGCCGTCGGCATAAGCTAGGCGCAGCGTCATCTTCCATCGCTCGGTGCCGGGGAAGTAGTCGGTGAAGTGGAGGTTCAGGGCGTAGCGCTGGTCGGTGGGCAGGGGCACCCACTGCCCGTTGAACTTCTGCTGTGTTCGCATGAGCGAGAAGGTGAGCCACGAGTCGGTGCCCGGCACGAACTCGCCGTAGAGCTTGAGGTCGAGGCCGGCGGCATAGCCGTTAGTGAGGTTCTCGCCGTAGTAGGTCACCTTGACGTTCTGCACGTTGTAGGGGATGAGGTTGGAGAGTGCCTTGTAATAAGCCTCGGCGGTGAACTTGAAGGGCCGCTGGCCGAGCATCTTGAAACGATAGTCGAAGGCGGCGAGGAACTGCAGCGAGCGCTGGCTCTTGATGTTGCGGTTGAGGGTGACAGTGGTAGTGCCGACAGCGTTGAGGGTGGTGTCGCGCAGCTCCTTGTAGAAGGGCGCCTGATAGTAGAGGCCGGTGGCGAGGCGGTAGGTGATGTCTGGGTTGCTGCCAGGCACGATGGCCAGCGACAGACGGGGCGACACGATGGTCTCCTTGTTGTACGACCAGTAGGCGAAGCGCAGACCGTAGGTCAGAGTGAAGAAGGTGGAAGAGGGAGCCTCCCCCTGTCCCTCCGGAAGAGGGGCACTGCCTGATGACCAGCGGAAGACGTCCTGAATGTAACCCTCAGTACGGTTGGAGCGCATGTCCTGGGTGGAGGCGAGGTTGTAGATGAGGTCGAGGCGGTCGGTGCGGTGGGGCACGCTGTAGCCGCTGCTGTCGCGCATCTCGTATTCGCGGCTCTGTTCCTCAATGTGCTCCCACTTCATGGTGAGTCCTGCCTCCATGTCGTGCTTCCTCAGACGGCGGTTAAGCATCAGCTTCAGGCTCTGCACGTTGGCCGTCAGGTAGTTGCGGGCGTGCTCGGCGTAGGTGCCTACACCAAGCTGCTCGGCACTCTGGGCGTCGTCGAGCCAGTACTGTCCCTGAATGTCGTAGCACTCCTGCTCCTTGGTGTGGAAGGCACTCCACAGCAGTTTCACGTGTGTGGAGTCGCCGATGTGGCGCGTCAGCGAGGCCGCTCCGAAGAGGGTGCGGAAGATGTCCTTCTCCTGGCCGTCGAAGTAGACCTTGAACGACTTCACGTCCTCCATCGTGCCGAACGAGGTCTCGCGGTCCTTGGGCTTGAAGTTGTAGTGGTTCTCCGAGATGTTGCCAAGCAGGTCCATCGTCCACCGGCGGTTGGGGTGCCAGGTGATGCAGGTCTGGTAGTCCAACTGGTTGGGACGGTACTCGCCCGTGGTCTCAAGTGAGCCTAAGAGGTAGCGGTTGGTCTTGTAGCGGATGCCGTGGCTCATGGAAAACTGAGGTCTGGAGTTTGAGGCTTGAGGTTTGTTCTTACCCCATGTACCGTAGCCGATATAGGCGCTGCCGCCGAGGAGGCTTCCCATGGCCGACGCCTCGAACTGTGTGGGCTGGCGGTAGGTGATGTCGAGTGCGCTGGACATCTTGTCGCCGTACTTGGCCGAGAAACCGCCGCTGCTGAAGCCCACGCGCTCCACCATGTCGGCATTGATGACCGAAAGGCCCTCCTGCTGTCCGCTTCGGATGAGCAGGGGCCGGTAGACCTCCACATTATTAATATATACGGAGTTCTCGTCGAACGAGCCGCCGCGCACGTTGTACTGGCTCGACAGCTCGTTGTGGGTGCTCACGCCCGCCTGCTGCTGAATCAGTTCCTCCACGGCATTGCCCGTGACGGATGGCATCTCGCGGATGTCTTTCATGTCAATCTGCTCCATCTGGTCCGTCTGGCGCTTCTTCTCCGTGACCACCACCTCCTCCAGCTCGTGCTCGGCCCGTAGCAGGATGCGCAGCGTCTGCGTGCCCTGCGGCTTGTAGAGTGTGCGGGTGCGCGCTTTGTAGCCCACCATCGAGTAGCGCACCACCACCGAGTCGGCCGTCTGCAGTGTGATATGGTATTCGCCCTTGAGGTTGGTCATGGTCACTTTGGCCTGTTCCACGCAGGCCACGGTGGCCAGTTCCAGGGCGTTGCCCTCGTCGTCGGTCACGGTTCCCTTCAGCGTAAACGTCTGTGCTGTAGCTGCTATGCCCATCAGAAGGAGGGTGAGTAGCAGTATATATCGCTGTCTGTCTGTCTGTCTCATTGCTCTTAATAACGCGCGAAACTTGGTTTTTATTATGGAAAAGAGGGGTACAAGGCAAAAAAATGGCCGCTTTCGTGCAACGTTTCGAAAAAAAGGTGTAACTTTGCACGCGAATTTCAAAAAAAGAAAAGATGCCTGAAATATCCGTGCGCGGGCTGGAGATGCCCGAGTCGCCTATCCGTAAACTGGCTCCCTTGGCCGCTGCTGCCAAGAAGCGTGGTACGAAGGTTTATCATCTGAATATCGGTCAGCCCGACCTGCCGACGCCGCAGGTGGGACTGGATGCGCTGAAGACCATCGACCGCAACATCCTGGAGTATTCACCATCGCAGGGCTACCTGAGCTACCGCGAGAAGCTGGTGGGCTACTACGCGAAGTACAACATCCAGGTGACGCCCGACGACATTATCATCACTTCGGGTGGCTCAGAGGCGGTGCTCTTCGCCTTCCTCTCATGCCTGAATCCGGGCGACGAGATCATCGTGCCGGAGCCTGCTTACGCCAACTACATGGCTTTCGCCATCTCCGCCGGTGCCAAGATACGCACTATCGCCACCACCATAGAAGAGGGCTTCTCGCTGCCGAAGGTGGAGAAGTTTGAGGAGCTGATCAATGAGCGCACCCGTGCCATCATGATCTGCAACCCCAACAACCCCACGGGCTACCTCTACACGCGCCGCGAGATGAACCAGATACGCGACCTGGTGAAGAAATACGACCTCTACCTCTTTTCCGACGAGGTCTACCGCGAATACATCTATACAGGCTCGCCCTATATCTCGGCCTGCCATCTGGAGGGCATTGAGCAGAACGTTATCCTCATTGACTCCGTGTCGAAGCGTTACTCCGAGTGCGGCATCCGCATCGGCGCCCTCATCACGAAGAACCAGGACGTGAGGAAGACCGTCCTGAAGTTCTGTCAGGCGCGCCTGTCGCCTCCCCTTATCGGACAGATAGTGGCCGAGGCTTCGCTCGACACTCCCGAAGAGTATATGCGCGACATCTACGACGAATATGTGGAGCGCCGCAAATGCCTCATCGACGGCCTGAACCGCATCCCCGGTGTTTATTCGCCCATCCCCATGGGTGCCTTCTATACCGTGGCCAAGCTGCCAGTGGATGACTCGGAGAAGTTCTGCCGCTGGTGCCTCAGTGAGTTCGAGTATGAGGGCTGCACCGTGATGATGGCACCTGCCGCAGGTTTCTACACCACCCCTGGTGCCGGTGTCAATCAGGTGCGTATCGCCTACGTGTTGAAGAAGGAAGATCTGGAGCACGCCCTCATCGTCCTCCGCAAAGCCCTCGAACAGTACCCCGGGCGGGTGGAAGAATAATCTCATCAGCCCATGAACCTCCCGCTCTATATAGCGCGCCGCATCAATGGTGAGGATGGTGACCAGACGGCCAAAGTGAGTCGCCCGGCCATCAGGATTGCCACCGTCGGAGTGGCCGTCGGCTTGGCAGTGATGATTATCACCGTGGCTGTGGTCTTAGGCTTCAAGCACACCATCAGGGACAAGATAGTGGGCTTCGGCAGCCACATCCAGGTGCAAAACCTCCAGACGCTCAACACAGGCATGGGCTACCCCGTGTGCATCGACGACTCCCTTCAAAAGGTCATTGCCGGCATCGAGGGCGTCCGCCAAGTGGAGCGCTTCACGCTGTCGCAGGGCATCCTGAAGACCGACAAGGATTTCCTCGGTGTGATGCTGAAAGGCGTCGGACCGGAGTACGATACCCGCTTCCTGCAGGAATGTCTTGTGGAGGGTGAGCTGCCGCAGTTCTGCGACACCGCCACGCAACAGTACCCGTTGGTCATCTCGCAGACCATGGCCGACAAACTGAACCTCAAGACCGGCGCCCGCGTGTATGCCTATTTTATCGGTAATGACAATGTGCGTGCCCGTCGGTTTGACATCAAAGGCATCTACCAGACGAACATGAAGCGTTTCGACGACCTCTTCTGTCTGACGGACATTTACGTCACCCGCCGTCTCAATGGCTGGGGTGCAGACGAGTGCTCAGGGGCTGAGGTGTTAGTGGACGACTTCGACCAGGTGGAGGCTACCGACGACCGCCTCTCAGACCATTTCGTTCGTTTCCGCTACGACCGTGAGGGCAACCTTTTGGCTTCGCAGCCCATTACGCGGCTCTATCCGCAGGTGTTCTCATGGTTAGAGCTGCTCGACATCAACGTCTGGATCATCCTGGCCCTGATGGTGGCCTTGGCGGGCTTCACGATGATCAGCGGTCTGCTCATCATCATTCTTGAGCGTACCCAGATGATTGGCGTGCTGAAAGCACTTGGTGCCCGCAACACCACCATCCGCCACACATTCCTCTGGTTCTCGGCTTTCATCATCGGGCGGGGCCTGTTCTGGGGCAATGTGTTGGGCATCGGCCTTGTGCTGCTGCAGAAGCTGACGGGCATCATCACCCTTGACCCTCAGACCTACTACGTCAGTGAGGCTCCCATGGAGTTCAACATCCCGTTTATCGTGCTGCTCAACGTGGCCACACTCATTATCTCCATCTTTGTGTTGATTGCCCCCAGCTATCTCGTCTCGCGCATCCATCCCGCCCGCTCCATGCGATACGAGTAACGGCTGTTTCTGCCCCTGAATCCAAAATAATCTTTGGCTTTTAAGAAAGTTTTTGTAACAATCACTCTCAAATAAGGCCGTGATAACGGCCACCTCACGTCCGACTTGCCTTAGGGCAGTAAAGGTGGGGGCCTTACATTGAGGGACAGCGTCTTACAACGCTTTTCGTCCGCAGTTGGGAGTCACAAACGCCCAGAGGCCATCAAGATGTGCCCGCTGGTGAAGGAGTTCCAGAAGCATCCTGAACAGTTTGAAACAATTGTTTGCGTGACGGGTCAGCATTGCGAGATGTTGGACCAGGTACTCACTATCTTTGATGTGAAGCCGGACTATGACTTGAACATTATGAAGCAGGGGCAGGACCTTTATGACGTAACAGCTCGTGTGCTTACCGGAATGTGCGACGTATTCAAAGAGTGTAACCCCGATGTGGTACTTGTTCATGGTGATACCACGACCAGTACTGCCGCTGCTCTTGCAGCGTTCTACCAGCAGATCCCTGTGGGGCATGTCGAGGCTGGCCTGAGAACCCATAACATTTACGAGCGTAGCGTGCACCCCCGGTTGGCAGAGGCTTGTGGAACATGCACTCTGCTGGAAGAGTGCCCCATCACTTCGGAAGGGATGGGCGTCAGTAAGTACGGGCGACCCCTTTAGGGTCGATACTGGCGCAGGCTGACATCCGGGGGTGCTGCGCATATTCTCCTAACCTCTAAACTTTTCGGACAGAAAGTATTGGGACAAAAGAAAAAAAAGGGAACGGGGAATAAAATGAAAGATCCCTAACAATCGTGTTAAATCTAAGTCGAAGAACGTTAAATCTACGACGATGAACGTTAAATAAATGACTTAGATTTAGCTTTTTTGAGTCATTATTAGTACCTTTGCAATCATTAAGCGGGGAATAGCCCGCGAAAGGATGCTTAACCATCAGAAGAACAAGGTGTGAAGAAACTCTGTCATTACATATCGGAATACATGGGCTTGCTGGTGCTTGCCGCCGCATTATTAGCATTGTTATTCCCCGGCTTACTGCAACAAGTGCGTCCGACGGTCATTAACTATCTGCTTGGGGTGGTGATGTTTGGTATGGGCCTGACCTTGAACCTCCAGGACTTCAAGATCGTGTTCAGCCGTCCGAAAGATGTCGTCATTGGCTGTCTGTCACAATTCACTGTTATGCCTTTACTTGCCTGGGGATTGGCCCGGCTGTTCCAGCTTGACGACGCACTGGCCCTTGGTGTGGTGCTGGTAGGCTGTTGTCCAGGTGGTACTGCTTCCAACGTGATAACCTATCTGGCTAAAGGCGATTTGGCCCTTTCCGTAGGTATGACGGGCGTTTCAACCTTGTTTGCCCCATTCCTGACCCCTTTGCTGACATGGGCATTGGCTGGTAAAAGTATCAACGTGGATGTGGCGAGCATGTTCCTGAGTATTCTTTGGGTGGTGATACTACCCATCGTTGTCGGATTAATTGTCAAATGGCTCTGGCCTAAGTTTACAGAGAAAGCCACTGACTACCTCCCGGCATTCTCTTCCATCGCCATTGCCCTCATAGTGGCTATCATTATCGCTGCAAATGCCGACAAGCTGTTGGCAGGCGGACTCATTATCGTGCTGGTAGTCATGCTTCATAATGTCTGTGGCCTGAGCCTGGGCTACCTGATAGGACGGTTGCTCGGACTCTCAGAACCTAAGAAGAGAGCCATATCCATCGAGGTAGGTATGCAGAACTCAGGACTGGCCAGCAGTCTGGCGACGATTCATTTTGCAGCATATCCATTGGCCACCATCCCAGGAGCCATATTCAGCGTTTGGCATAATCTGTCCGGTGCTGCTGTGGCTTATCTGTATTCTAAGAATAAATGGGTAATACATGGCAAAGATGAATAAGAGAAAAGCAAAGGTCATCTACAGGAATGTTGGCTTAGGACTTACTGCCCTATGCTTCGTATTGAGTTATGTTTATCGGCCATACGCCTACTCACATCATCTGAACGACTTTCACCTGGCAGACTGCTATACCAGTTTCTTCGGAGTACCAATTATCGTATGTCTGACCCAGGCCTTCTACCGTGAAGAGGGCGAAAAATGGAGCATCCTCAGAAACATTATTTATGCTGTGCTGATGTTTTTCGTTTGGGAATTAGTTGATGGACTACTCGCTAAGAGAATGGACTGGTCAGACATCATAGCAAGTGTCATAAGCGGCTGTTTGATGTATGTCGTTTATCGGATATTTGGATTCAAGAACATAGGAGCGTACAAAGAATAATACACCCGTTGGAAGAATATCACGATTGAAGATTTCCAGCCCTATTTCAACCGCGCCATGAGAATTCTCAATACCATCGCTATGACAGGAGACGGATCGGAAGATCATCCGTTCTATGTAACCAAAGTGAGCGACGAGTATTGTTCCTAAAGCGGCGGGGAGGGCTGACGTTATCGGGCATAAAGAAAGCGCAGGCCCCGTCCATACTCTCAGCCGGGCCTGGAACTGCCCCTATACATATATGATTAGAAGCTGCGCTATGGGCGTAGCTTCAACAGTACGATTTTTTTCTTTCTCTGTCATACGATTGTTCATAAACTATCCTAAAAGTGGGGGCAAATATACGAAAAAACGGGAATTATGAGTACCTTTGCCCTTTGAATTAATAGTATTTAATAATGATGAAGTTGAAACAGAGAATGACCATACTAAAATTGATCGCAACGGCTCTGCTGGCATTTTTTACGGGAATGTCGGTTTATGGTATGCCAAATGGTGGAATGCTGAAACCGAGGCTGGTAGTGTGTACGGACATCGCTCCAGGTAATGTGGAGCCAGACGATATGGAGTCGATGGTGCACCTGATGACCTATGCCGACATGTTCGAGATTGAGGCGTTGATTACGTCGGTGGGATGGAACTGCGACCCATATCCCAAGGAATGGGCACAGTATCTATATCGTGTGATTGATGCTTATGAGAAGGACGTAAAGAACCTGATGAAACGTTCTAAACAGAAGAGATTTCTGTCTATCAAGAAGGAAAACGGCAGACAACGGATAGGCTATTGGCCAAGTGCTGAGTATCTGAGGAATCGTGCCGTGATGGGAAGTGAACGGGGTGGCATCAAAGTTGTTGGCGAAGGCAACGACTCGCCTGGCAGCCAACTGCTCATCCGTCTGGCCGACGAGGAAGACCCAAGGCCTATCTATGTGGCTGGTTGGGGTGGCGCAAACACGCTGGCGCAGGCCATCTGGCGTGTCAAACAAACGCGCAGTGCAGACGAATTGAAGACATTCGTGCGCAAGTTCCGCCTCTATACCATCACCGATCAGGACATGGCATACGACAATCGCATGAATCTGGCCTATAGCTCACACCAGTGGCTGCGTCAGGAGTTTCAGGACGACCTACAGTTCATCTGGGACGAGGGCACTTGGCAGGAACAATGCGAACTGGGTAAGCAAAACTGGCATCAACACCAGCAGAATATCCAGACGAAGGGTGCACTGGGTAAGGAGTATCCCAACTACAAATGGGGCGTGGAGGGCGACACACCGAGTTTCCTCTATGTGATGCCTCATGGTCTGAACGACCCAGAAGACCCTTTGCAGGCAGGATGGGCAGGCTACCACGAACGAGGCTTATGTGCCGACTCGCTGACTACGGCATGGACCAGTTGGAAAGAGCCTGTGCGTAGCATCACCGTCAACTATAAACGGCGTTTCTATCCTGACGAACTCAACGACTTCATGGCTCGTATGCAGTGGGCAGACGAGGGCAAAGGTAATCATAATCCCGTTGTTGTGATTGACGGACATCATGGACCTTCACCATTGGTCGTCCACGTGAATTCTGGCGAGACGATTCGTCTGGATGCCTCACAATCTAAAGACCCCGATGGCGACGTCATCCAGTTCCTATGGTGGCAACAGCTGGAGATAGGCACAGCAAGGCTCACTATCGACAATGCGGAGAGTAGCATCGCCAATGTCCATATCCCTGCCGATGCTGCAGGTCAGAAGCTCCATCTCGTCTGCGAAGTCAGCGACCAAGGAAACTTTCACTTGAAAGGATATCAAAGAATCATCATTGACATCAATCATTGACCATTCATCGAGGATGTATTCAGAATATGAAGTGGACTGTACTATCTGATAACCGTACAAATGACAGCCGGTTCGAAACAGAACATGGCCTGTCGATTCTATTAGAGATGGACAAGCATTGCATTTTGCTCGATACAGGAGCAAGTGATGTGTTTATCCGTAATGCAGAACGCTTAGGCATCGACCTCAGTACGGTGGGCTATGTGTTTATCTCTCACGGACATAGCGACCATGCAGGAGGATTGCACTATATTGTTGAACGTAATCGAAAGGCTAAGGTACTCGTCTCGCCAGATGCTATGAGTGGTAAGTTCTTTTCCAAGCGAGGGAATCTCCATAGTATTACCGCGGAGTGGCCAAAGATTGACGATGGCAGACTCGTCCTGATAGATCAGACCTGCACGATAGCAGAGGACATCCATGCAATAGCTCATATTCCTCAGAACCATCCGATGCCCAAGGGAAATCAAAATCTCTATGTGCAGAACATCGCAGGAGAACCGACGGAGCAGCAAGAGCCATCATGCTCGCATGAATGGCCGAGTCGTGACGGAGGAAGACAAAGTCAATATATCCACGACGATTTCCGCCATGAGCTGGCTCTATATGTCGATGGCCTGCTGTTTACAGGCTGTGCCCATAGCGGTCTGGAGAATATCCTGGCGGCTTGTCTGTGGCCGGTTCACACAGTTGTCGGAGGTTTCCACTTACTCGACGGTCTGGAGACGGAAGAAGAGCTGGCGGCTTTGGCTCAAAGGCTGAAAGCTAAATATCCCGAAACACTGTTCTACACCAGCCATTGTACAGGTGACAAGGTCTTTGCTATACTAAAAGCCGTGATGGGTGAACAGCTTCATGCATTTAGTTGTGGCACGACGATAACAATATGATAACGCCGCTCACGGCGATGTAGGCATAGACGATGTAGCGGAAGATGCGGTTAGGGATGTGCTTGAAAACGTATGCTCCCAAACTGGTGCCGATAATGACTCCATCCACAGCGGAGCAATCTCGTCACTCGTATGTTTGCAGAATATATTCATGATGCCCGTCTTAGGCAATTGGGGCAATTGACTCATTATTTCACTTGTCACCAAATGGAAACCGCGAGACTTCGGCTTTAGGGTTATTTCTACTTGCTGAATCATTTCTTACTAAACAATGCTAATTTTTGGTGCAAATTAAACGATAATTCCGTAATTATCACTATCTTTGCAAATAAAATGAAGTGTATTTAGGTATTACGCGTATGATTGACCAGATTATTGCCTTCAATAAAGAGTTCGTAGCTCAGAAAGGCTACGAGAAATACCTGACCAGCAAGTACCCCGACAAGAAACACAGGTTAGAGGGCTTCAAGGACACTCCTGAATCTGTCCGAAAGACCGTCGAAACTATCAAAACCCATCCGCTTGTTCCGAAGGATATCATCGTTCGCGGATTTATCATCGACTCTGAGACAGGGGCATTGGAAGAGATTAAGAACTAAGCTATATGAAAAGAATACTGTTCCTTCACGGATTCTTTGCCAGCGGTCAGTGCATACCGGCTGTGGCATTGCGCGAGGCTTTCGAGGATCGCGCAGAGGTTATTACGCCTGACTTGCCAATACATCCGAAAGAGGCTGTCAGTTTTATTCGTGGACTGATTGATTGTGAAAAGCCAGACCTCCTGATTGGCAATAGTTGTGGCTCTTTCTATGCTCAGATGGTGGCTCCCGTTGTGGGTATTCCGGCTTTACTTGGCAATCCTCATTTCAAGATGACGGAGTTTTTGGAACAGCGTATCGGTGAACATCAGTATAAGTCACCTCGAAAAGACGGTAAACAGAACTTCGTCATTGATGAAGCCTTGATTGAAGAGTTTGCAGAAATGGAGGCCACTCAATTCAACAACTGCAATCCCGACTTCAAAGACCGAATATGGGGATTGTTCGGAGAAAAGGACACACTGGCACACTTTGAGGCAACCTTCTTGGAGCATTACAATAAGACGTTCCATTTTCCAGGAAGTCACACTCCGACGGCAGATGAAGTCCGTACTTGGTATGTGCCTTTGGCTGAGAAGCTGCTGAAATCCATTTGAAAAGTAAATGAAAGACTTGATCTCCTACATATCGTCCTCAATACAATAAAAGACAACAGAATTATGAAAAGTTTTAAATCAACAGCGTGGCTATTAAAATCAAGTGATATGACACCAAAAGAACAAAGGAACGAGCATCTCGCTCAGACAATTATCAAGAACCTGCAACGCCGTCACATAGAGGGATCCTATAGTCCGACTGGCGAAGAGGCTGTGAAGAAAGTATTGGAACTAATACCCGATGGTAGCTCCGTGACTTGGGGCGGCACAATGACTGTCCGTGACCTGGGTATTCCAGATGCGCTGAGAAGCAGGGGTACCTTGGAGGTGCTTGACCGTGACTTGGCAGAGACTCCAGAGGAAAAACAGGCTATGTATCTCAGGGCTTTCTCGACGGATGTCTATCTGACAAGTGCCAACGCTATCTCTGAGGACGGAGTTATCGTGAATATTGACGGCAACGGCAATCGTGTGGCTGCTATCACCTGGGGACCGAAAAAGGTCATCTTCGTGATAGGCTTGAACAAAGTCGCTCAGACTGTAGAGGCTGCTCTTTCAAGGGCAAGAAGTACGGCATCGCCCATCAATGCTGCCCGATTCGACATTAAGACACCATGCCAGACAGACGGTGTATGTCATAACTGCAACTCCCCTGAATCCATCTGCAACTACGTTCACTTCCTCAGAAACTCTCCGAAAAACCGTCATGTCGTTGTGCTTGTTGGGGAAAACCTTGGATATTGAAATGAATTTATGAAGATAATAGACACCCTGCCCTGAGTCATTATTTGAATTTACAAGGCAAGCAAGAGAAATAAGTAATGCAGATAATACTCGCTTCCGCAAAGATAATGGACGACAGGTTAAAGTCTTTTCCCGACGTTAGCCTGTCAATACCTCGTTTTTGGAATGAGGCAGAGACTTTCGCAAGGGATATGGCTCAATACTCTACTGACACCATTGCCGAAATGCTGGGTTGTAGTCAGCAGATAGCAGCACAGAACAAGTTGAGATTTATGCAATTCTTCGAGGATACACCTAAACTACCAGCTATCTTAGCTTATCATGGTCAGGCTTACAAGCATCTGAAGGCTGAGACTCTGGCAACTGACGACCTCAATTATTCGCAAGGGAAACTCTGGATAACCTCTTTCCTCTTCGGTCTGCTTCGTCCATTGGATGGTATCCTTCCTTATCGGATGGAGGGGAATGTTGTAATCGACAAAGTCGCTTCGCTCGTCGAAGAACTTCCGAGTGGAGAGGGGCAGAATATGTTTGGTTTCTGGAAGAGCCGCCTGACAGATATGCTGATTGAGAGTGTGAAAGCAGATGACGGAATACTGATACACCTTGCCACCGAGGAATACCAGCACCTGTTTGACTGGCAGCGTGTCCGAAAGGAAGTCTGTATCATTCAACCGTTGTTCTATGTGAGGAAGGGAAACGACTTGAAGATCCAGGCTGTTTGGGCTAAGACATGCCGGGGAGCAATGACACGGTTCATCATTGAGAATCGAATTACCAACCCTGATGACCTTTCTACATTCAGTTATGAGGGGTTTGAATACGAGCCATCTTTAGGAGAACCAGATTATCCACATTTCATCAAACAGTGAGCAGAACAATAAGTATAAAGATAGACAAGACGCAAGCCCCTATAGACCGATGGGACTTTCAGGACTTCCAACAGATGCCACTTGGGTTTGCCGAAGTCGTATGAGGATCGGTCAAGGACAATACGATTGGAAGTATAGTCAAAGTGATAGTACCCACCACCGATGCACTGG
>Ga0310786_10004414_pt1 | contig 19629 bp, 16 predicted proteins | sample AusTroGonzalo_MG_FD_203881 | JGI IMG/M metagenome (GOLD analysis project Ga0310786, IMG submission 203881) | Bovine rumen microbial communities from tropical cattle in Woodstock, Queensland, Australia - Gonzalo_03 (v2) (version 2) | ecosystem: Host-associated > Mammals > Digestive system >... | reverse complement strand
CCGTTCTTCAAATCCACTCTTTCTGCGGCACTGGCGCCTAGCGCAAATGCCGCTACCATAAATAATGCAAATTTTCTCATAACTGCGTGCAAAGTTAAGATTTTTTTTTGTAACTTTGCACCTTGTTTTAGAAAAAGTAGTAAAAAATCATAAATAATGAACAGAAACACATTAATAGGATTCAGCCTCATCGCTGTGGTGCTCATACTTTTCTCGTATCTGAACACCCCGTCGCAAGAGCAAATCGATGCCTACAACCATCAGCAGGACAGCATTGCAGCAGTCAAGCAACAACAAGCAGCCAAAACCGCCCAGCAGGATAGCAGTCTGCCACAGCCCGCTGTGGTGGCCGACTCCACCGACCTCTTCTTCCCTGCCCTCAACGACTCTGTGGCAGGTCCCAACCGTCTGGTGGTGCTCAAGAACGACTCGCTCGAGTTGGCATTCAACACCAAGGGCGGCACTATTGCCAGCGCTCGCATCATTGGTCATAAGGACACGTTGAACAATTACGGCATCACGCTGTTTGACGGCCAGAGTCAGCAGATGAACTTTGTGCTGAAGAGCGTCAACAAGTATATCAACACACAGGACCTGAACTTTACCGAGTCTGTCGATGCCGACGGCTCACTCATCATGACTGCTCAGGCTCTGGGCAATGGTTCGTTAGTGTTCAAGTACACGCTGGGGCCTGACTATCTGCTCCATTTCTCTATGCAGGCAGTAGGTCTGGCTGGACAGCTCGATCCCACCAGCAAGGAGGTGGTTATCCAGTGGCAGGACTCTTGTCATCAGCAGGAAAAGGGTTTTTCGTTTGAAAACTATCGCTCGGCTCTCACCTATAAGTTCCACGATGGTGGTACCGACTATCTGAACGAGACCTCTGACAAGAAAGAGACCATCGAGGAGGCCATCGACTGGGTGGCTTTCAAGAACCAGTATTTTTCTGCCGTGCTCATCTCGAAGGATGGCTTCAACGCTGGTGCCGAACTCACCAGCACGCCGCTTGACAAGAGCACACGCATTCTGAAAAACTACGAGGCTCGCCTCACTACCAAGTTCGACCCTACAGGTCTGCAGCCCTCTGAGTTTGAGATGTTCCTTGGTCCCAACGACTTCCGTCTCATCCAGAATGTGGAGGAGCAGAGCACCTTTGGCAAGGACCTTGAGATGGAGAAACTGGTCTATCTGGGATGGCCCCTGTTCCGTTTCATCAACCGCTGGTTCACACTCTACGTCTTCGACTGGCTCACCAAGCTGGGTCTGCCCATGGGTATCGTGCTCATCCTTATCACCCTGCTGCTCAAGGCCATCACATTCCCAATGGTGAAGAAGAGCTATATGTCGAGTGCCAAGATGCGCGTGCTGAAGCCGAAACTCGACGAGGCTACCAAAGAGTTCAATAAACCCGAAGATCAGATGCAGAAACAGCAGGCCATGATGGCGCTGTATTCAAAATATGGTGTATCACCCCTGGGTGGCTGTCTGCCCATGCTCATCCAGATGCCTATCTGGATTGCCATGTTCAACTTCGTGCCTAACGCCATCCAGCTGCGCCGCGAGTCGTTCCTGTGGATGGACGACCTTTCCACCTATGATCCTATCTTCGAGTGGGGCTTCAACATCTGGGGCATTGGCGACCACCTGTCGCTCACCTGCGTGCTGTTCTGCGTCAGCAACCTGCTCTACTCATACATGACCATGCGCCAACAGCGCGACCAGATGGTTGGTCAACAAGCCGAGCAGATGAAGATGATGTCGTGGATGATGTACATCATGCCTCTGATGTTCTTCTTCATGTTCAACGACTACTCCAGCGGTCTTAACTTCTACTACTTCATCTCCCTGTTCTTCTCAGCTGCCATTATGTGGACGTTGCGTAAGACCACCGACGATGCTAAGTTGCTTGCTATCCTCGAGGCTAAATACAAGGAGAACCAGAACAACCCCAAAAAGATGAGCGGCCTGGCCGCACGTCTCGAGGAGATGCAGAAGCGTGCCGCCGAGATTCAGAAGCAGCAACAGAACAGAAAATAACAATCCCCACAACACAACCATAGAACGATGAAAATAGGATTCGACAACGAGAAATATCTGAAGATTCAGTCAGAACATATCCGCGAGCGCATTGCCCAGTTCGACGGTAAACTCTATCTGGAACTGGGCGGCAAGCTCTTCGACGACCATCACGCCTCACGCGTGCTCCCCGGCTTCAAGCCCGACAGCAAGCTGCGCATGTTTGCCCAACTGCGCGACCAACTGGAGATTGTCATCGTAGTTAGCGCTGAGGATATCGAGAAGAACAAGGTACGTGCCGACCTGGGCATCACCTACGACGAAGATGTGCTGCGCCTGCGCGAGGAATTTATGAACCGCGACTTCATGGTAGGCTCGGTGGTCATCACCCACTACAACGGCCAGAACGCCGCCGATCAGTTCCGCCATCGCCTGGAGCGCATGGGCATCAAATCCTACGTGCACTACCTCATCGACGGTTATCCCCACAACGTGGAGCTCATAGCCTCTGACGAGGGTTTCGGCAAGAACGACTATGTGGAGACTTCGCGCGAGCTGGTCATCGTAACCGCCCCTGGTCCTGGTTCTGGCAAGATGGCTGTATGCCTCAGTCAGCTCTACAACGAGAACAAGCGCGGTGTGAGTGCTGGCTATGCTAAGTTCGAGACCTTCCCTGTATGGAACTTGCCTCTGAAGCATCCTGTAAATATTGCCTACGAGGCCGCTACAGCAGACTTGAACGACGTGAACATGATTGACCCGTTCCACCTGGAGGCTTACGATAAGATTGCCGTCAACTACAACCGCGACATCGAGATCTTCCCCGTGCTCAACGCCCTGTTCGAGGGCATCTACGGCGAGAACCCCTATAAGAGCCCCACAGACATGGGCGTCAACATGGTGGGCTTCTGCATCTCTGACGACGAGGTATGCTGCAACGCTTCACGCGAGGAGATTATCCGTCGCTACTACGACGCTACCAATAAACTGGCCGATGGTGCTGACAACGAACGCGAGGTCAATAAGATTCTGATGCTCTTCAATCAGGCCAAGATCACCACAGCCTACCGCCGCGTCACCGTAGCTGCTCAGGCCAAGCAGGAGCTTACCGAGCATACCGCTGCCGCCATGGAGCTGGAAGACGGCACCATCATCACTTCAAAGTCTTCGCCCCTGCTGGGCTGTAGCGCAGCCTTGCTGCTCAACGCTACCAAGCATCTGGCAGGCATCAACCACGAGGTGAAACTTATTCCCCAGAGCATGATCGAACCTATCCAGAAGACCAAGATAGAATACCTGGGTGGCAAGAACCCCCGACTGCATACAGACGAGGTGCTGGTAGCCCTCAGCGTACTGTCCAAGGACGATGAGCAATGTCGCAACGCCCTGGCCCAGCTGCCCCGTCTACGTGGCTGTCAGGTCCACTCTACCGTCATGCTCTCCGAGGTAGACCGTAAGATATTCAAGAAACTGGGTTGCGGACTGACCTGCGACCCCGTGCGTAAGAAATAACCCCGAAACTCAAAACTCAAGACTATGGAAAGAACATGGAGATGGTTTGGCAAGAAGGACAAGATCACACTTGCCATGCTGAGACAAATCGGCGTCGAGGGCATCGTTACTGCATTGCACGACGTACCCCTGGGCGAAGTATGGACCCGCGAGAAGATTCGCGACCTGCGTGAGTATATCGAGAGCTACGGCATGCGATGGAGCGTCGTAGAGAGCCTGCCCGTTGTAGAGACCATCAAATATGGCGGCCCAGACCGCGACCATCAGATCGAGGTCTATAAAGAGAGCCTGCGCAACCTCTCGGCCGAAGGCATCCATTGCATCTGCTATAACTTCATGCCTGTGCTGGACTGGGCCCGTACTGACTTGTTCCACAACAACCCCAATGGTGCTACCAATCTCTATTTCAACTACGCCGAGTTTGCCTACTTCGACATCTATATTCTCAAGCGCGATGGCGCGCGCGAGGAGTGGGCCAAGTTCCAGTTCCCAGAGGGCTGGGGTCAGGGCCGCAACGTGCTGGCCGAATGCGACGAGCTGGCCAAGACCATGACGCCTGAGAAGGACCACAAGCTGGTAGAGAATATCATCATCAAGACCCAGGGCTTCGTCAGCGGCAACTTCAGCGAGAAAGACGAGGCACCCATCCAGAAATTCCGCGAGTTCCTCGACCTCTATAAGGGAATAGACAAGAAACAGTTGCGCGAAAACATGAAATATTTCCTCGAAGCTATTATGCCTACCTGCGAGGAGTACAATATGAACATGTGCGTGCACCCCGACGATCCCCCTATCGAGATTCTCGGACTGCCTCGCATCGTGCGTACAGAGGAAGATATCCAATGGTTCCTCGATGCAGTGCCCAACAAGCACAACGGACTCACCTTCTGTGCTGGTTCGCTCTCGGCAGGCGCCTACAATAATGTGGTCGACCTGGCTAAGAAGTTTGCCTCGCGCACCCATTTCGTGCATCTCCGTTCGTGCCACATTTTCCCCAACGGCGACTTCACAGAAGCCAGTCACCTGGGCGGACGTGCCGACCTCATCGAGCTGGCACGCATCTTCGAGAAAGAGAATCCAGAGCTGCCCATGCGTGTGGATCACGGTATGACCTTTACCGATGAGCCTGGCGGCATCCTCGACGAGAGCAGCCACGGCCACAACGCAGGCTATACCCTACTCGGCCGTATGTTTGCCCTCGGCCAGGTGCAGGGCATCCTCGCCACCGTCGACCGCGAGCTGGGCATTGAATACATACAACCCGGATTCTTTGATTGAATTTAATCAAAAATAGAGAAAGGTGAAGGATGCCCCTTCACCTTTCTCTTTTCACCCTTCACCTTTCTCTTTTGACCTTACATTACCCTTCAATCTCCGCAAGAATATCTTTAGCTGCATTCACGGCCTTGAAGTGATAATAAATACCAATCAAGAAACCTACCACAGCACCCACTATCACGGGGATCGTCAAACCCCAGGGGTTAACACCTTCTGGTGCGTTCTTCCATGCAAACTCGTAGCAAGCCCATATCAGCCAGGGAATTCCTATTGTTGGCGAGCAGTAGTACAACCACATGTCATAATGCTTCTTAAATCTTGCCATCACGCGGGCCACCGTTGCAAAGTCATCCCTCATAAAGTTCAGGTTGTCCACAGGCTTGTGGATATAATAGGTAGCCACGGCGCATAATAGCATCATCAGGCAGGTAGCGATACTGAACACCAAGCCCCAGGCGTGGGTGTAGTAGTTCAGAGGTGTCACGAGTATAGCCACAGCAGCACATACATAGCACATACGCTTCGTACTGTTTATCTTGCTTCTATTGGCCTTCATTGTCTCACGTAGCAGGCGGTCGCTCACAATCTCCTGCTTCTTCAACTGGTCCTTGAGAATGGCAAACTGATTGCGCATCTCCTCAAAATTCATCTCTTCCATATTCCTGTATTTTTTTGTTTTTTCTTTTTCATTTCTCCCTTCACCATTTACTCATCACTTTTCGCCTTTTTCAGACTCTCCTTGATGCGAAACAGCTTCACGCCTACGTTCTGTGCCGAGATACCCATCACGGCGCCGATTTCGTCGTAGCTCATGCCTTCCAGCCACATCATCACCAAGGCTCTGTCCACCAGTCCCAGCTTACCGATGCGCTGGTGCAGCATCCTCACCTGAGCGGCGTTGGCATCGTCGTCCTGGAAAAAATTCACATCCATCGTCAGCGGCACCTTAGCCACCTGACGTTTCTTCTTACGCTCCTGCAGCAAGCATGTGTTCAGGGCCACACGATAAATCCACGTGCTGATCTTACTCTCTTCGCGAAAGCTGTCAATGCCCTTCCACATGTTGATGAGCGTTTCCTGAAAGAGGTCATTAACCTCCTCCTCATCCTGCGAGAACATATAACACACGGTGTAGATTGTGCTCTTGTGCTCTCGCACCAGTTGGGTAAAATACTCTTCTTGTTTCATCTTTTTTCTGATGTTTTTATCCTTTAGATGCAAGAAGCTATCTAAAAATTACAGGAAATCACAAAAATTTTTCATTTTTTTCGCACCTCGTGCTCAATTCCTCTGCAAATGTAGTGATTCTTGGGCAAATACACAAAGAAAAGACCAATTATCAAGGTCTATTTCAAAAAATCTCATGTATTATTTGGTGGATAAAAATATTCTTCGTACCTTTGCAACCCGAATAAAACGACCCTTTATTCCCACAACTGGAAGGTTGGCAGAGTGATCGATCGCGCTGGACTCGAAATCCGGTATACCCTTATGGGTATCGGGGGTTTGAATCCCTCACCTTCCGCCAAGAAACGTATAAATAGAGAAGCTTAGGCTTCTCTATTTTTTTTATGTTGCCTCCATAAACAGAAGGAGTTCGGTGTGCACTTCTATTTCTTATTATTCTCTTCTATAGTCTTAAGCGCTTCTATTGCTTCCTTATTCCCTTTTTCTGCTGCTAACTTAAGCCATTTTACTGCCTCATTATAATCTTGTGCAACGCCCTGGCCCGAATAATATAAACAACCAAGTAAATACTGTGCTTCTGCATTTCTTTGACCCGCTGCTTTCTTAAGCCATTTTGCAGCCTCTACATAGTCCTGGGGCACTACTTCCCCTCCTAAATAGCAACAACCAAGAGTACATTGCGCCATATCGAGTCCCTGTTCCGCAGCTTCCTTAAAGTATTTTACTGCCTCCGAATTATCCTTGGCCACTCCTTTCCCTTCTAAATAGAAACAACCAAGAGCAAATTTTGCATATTGATTTCCATGCTCCGCTGCTATTAGGAACCAATATCTTGCCTCCTCATAGTCCTTAGACACTCCTCTTCCTTCAGATAAGCAACTACCTAAACAGAACTGTGCATCATCATCACCTTGTACTGCGGCCATTCGGTACCACTTTACTGCCTCCTCATAGTTCTTGTTCACTCCTTTGCCATATTCATAGAATTCACCCAACATGTACTGAGCAGCTGCTTTTCCTAGATCTGCGGCCTTACGGTACCATTTTACAGCCTCCGCACAGCCCGAGATCACTCCTTTACCTTTATAATAGCAATTACCCATTAAGAACAGAGCATCTGCATCGTTTTTCTTTGCGGCCTTTCGATACCATTTTACTGCCTCCACATAGCTCTGGGGTACACCTTCGCCATTATAATAGCATAATCCCAAACTGGTCTGCGCATCTGTATGTCCCTTATTTGCTGCCTTTTGGTACCATTTTACTGCCTCAGCGTAGTCCTTAGACACTCCTTTTCCATAATAATAGCAATTGCCTAAATTGTACAGAGCATGTTTATTTCCTTGCTCTGCGGCCTTTCGGTACCATTTTACAGCTTCCTCATAGCTCTGGGTCACTCCGTAGCCATTAAAATATCTCATTGCCAATCTATTCTGAGCATCTGCTTTTCCCTTTTCTGCAGATTTTCTTAAACTTGCAATCTCTTCACGGAGTTCATTCAAATGGTCTAGACTTCTGCTAGCATCCTCATTTCCTTGCTCTGCGGCTTTTCGATACCATTTTTCTGCCTCCGTTAAGTCTAGGGCCACCACGTCACCAAAATAATAGAAATCGCCCAATTTGTCCTGAGCTTCTGCATCCCCCCTTTCTGCTGCTGCTCTAAAATATTTTACAGCCTGTTCATAATCTCTTTCCCAATAGCAACGCCAACCAAGTTCACGCAATTCTTGAGGATCCTCCGACTTATCAGACTTTGATAAACCATTGGCTTTATCTCCACCTTCCTTTTTTTTATTAGTCGTACTTTTTCCCTTAACTAAATCCTGCAAAAACTTCAGACTTTTCTTAGCATCTTCATTCCCTTGTTCTGCGGAATATCGGTACCATTTTTCTGCTTCAGCATAGTCTTGGGCCACCACGTCACCAAAATAATAGAAATCACCCAATCTATTCTGAGCATTTGCATCTCCACGCTCTGCAGCCATTCGGTACCATTTTACAGCCTCAGCATCGTTCTGAGGCACACCTTTGGCATAATAATAGATATCACCCAACGCTTTCTGGGCACTCATATGCCCTTGTTCCGCAGATTTCTTGTACCATTTTATTGCCTCCGCTATATCCTTGGACACACCATAGCCATAATAGTAGCAATCACCCAATTGGTACTGGGCATTTGAATGTCCTTGATTTGCGGCCTTTCGATACCATTTTACTGCCTCCGCATAGTTCTGGGTCACTCCTTTGCCCTCTTGATAGCAAGTACCCAAATTGTACTGGGCAACTGCATGTCCTTGCTCTGCTGCTGCTCTAAAACATTTTATAGCCTGTACATAATCTTTTTCCAAATAGTATTGTACACCACGCCTATTCAGCGCACTTGCATCCTCTTGCTCCGCTTTTGCAGTTTGCTGCTGAGTAACAGCCTTTTGAGCTATGGCTGTCCCTGCAAAGCATAAAACAAATATACTAAATATGCAAAAACCTTTCTTCATACTCGTAGAGTTTTAGGTTTTAATTCTCTTGCTTTCCATACGGATTGCACCTGCAAATTTACAGAAAGTTTTTGATAACAGCAAGAAATATGCAATTTTTTATTTATAGAGTTGACACCAAACTGAAAGATTTTATTGCTTTTTCTTGCCGGTTCGGCAAAAAGTAGTATATTTGCAGCAGGAATTGGCATAAAAACTTGCCGATGGCTATCTGACAGACACTTGTCTGACAGCTCAGGATATGTACAAAGACCTGCTGAAGTATTTTAGAATAAAACATTGATTCCTCCTATAAGCAAACTGCGAGCTGAAGCATTGCTACTTCAGCCCGCATGGTTTATGTACACGAAAGGATCGGTTCCGATGTGTACTCATGGTTTATGTACACGAAAGGATCGGTTCCGATGTGTACTCACTCCACTCGCGCCTGAGAAGGATCGTTGTCAGGTATCACCAACGTACCCAACAAAGGTTGGCGCGATGGCACCGTCAGCGTAATATGATAAATGCCGACACCCCTCCACGCCGTTCCAGGCTCCTGCCATTGCCATTGATCTTCTGTCATATAGTTTTTGATGGCAAAGATAAAAAAAATCCCGTTCATTTCAGCAACGAACGGGAAAAATATTGTTAAATCATGTGTTCATTGGGGAGAAAGTGATCAGATTCTCCGACCCTATATATTGTTATTAGCTTTACTTGTTTTTACGACTGTTATTAGACATCTTCTGTTCCTCTTTATCTATAGGAGGAGTTATAGCGTGTTTATAAATAAAATATGTAAGGACTATTAGAATGGCAGTAATACAAGCAACAATTCTTATTATTCTCCAGACCAAATTATTATAATCAATTAGGAATACAAAGTTAAGGGCTGACATGATTACCACAATAAGCAATATAATTAAGAAGGATAAAACGATTGTATATAAATAGATCTTGAAAGACTGCACCCTATTTCTATTGAGTTTCCGTCTTACCGAGAAAGCAAGGTTATGCTTTCTCTTAAATTCCATAGCTCCTTTTCTTATACGATAGAAAAGGTTTGTAAAAAACAATGATAAGAAAGCTGTCACTATTGCCGTTAACACAAGAGAACGAATCTGTTGAAGATTGGCCATTGATGGTAGTTTAACCAGAAACATCATAGGCTGGCCAACTATCTTATTTAGAATATCCGCATCTCTTATACCAAAACCATTAGCATAAGTTGTCAAATGTTCAATCTGATTAGGAATCTCAATGGGTACATTGTAAACGACATCCATACTTTCGATATACATGTCAGACTTCAATTCTATACAATATGTATATTGAGACAAATCGCCAGCTGTAAAAATATTCATTACATTGGCGAGAGAATGTGGCATCCCCATTTTCAACGAGCTCAGTTCTTTTCTAACGAAATCTTCATCATTGATAATCAACGTCTTCTGATATAACAAGCCATCAACAAATAAACCTTTAGATGGGTCTGATTTTGATATTCCAATTTTTCCATCCGCATCATAGTCATGAACATTACCAGCCCTTTCTATTGATGTATATAAAGGTCCTTTTTCAGTTTTTGGAATATCGTATCTTATTGTAGGGTAAACATGTATAAGGCTGGGGATATTGGTCGAAAAGAATTTAAAATTAAATATGGATCCCGAATAAGAATCAATTGACTTTTTTGTTTGATTTTCAATATCCTCTCTTAACATATTTGTCAAGCCCTCTCTGTCTCGAGCGAAACCATCAACCTTTTCTGCGAATTTAATATCTACTCCAAAACCTCCTGTTGCTTTATAATTGGTGTCATTCTCTGCTATATCAAAATACTGGTTGTAATAGGAGCCCCAAGTCTCGAAATTGTTATAGATACTAATATTCTTAACGGTATCTTTAGAATGATGCAAAGAATCTTCAAATCCGCGCAAAGTCTTTATATCTATCGTGTTTACAATTGTTTTAACTTGATAACTCTTATAAAAAACTATGCCAAAGATTATAGTCAGTATGAAATAAACAGACGTTCGGAACCAACTGGAATTCCTGGTTTTCTCATTTACATCCTTCGTCGATTTTCCCAGGAAGAATATAGCAATTAATGCCGAAAAAAAAGTATTAATCATATTTTACCTGCTTTTCTATTGTTTGCTTGATTATTTCTCACACACAAAAAGATATTTCCTTTTGTGTACAGACTTCACACTATCTATTTTTCAGTCTTCATTTAATAATATAGCTTTAAGTTTTTGCAAAGATAATCACTTTTCTTTGAACCACCAAACATTATTTAGAAAATGATGTTCATCGGGATTGTAATCATTGGACGGAGAAAGTATTCATCTCTGTCCCCAAAGATTTAGTACAATTTTTGGTGGTAGTGTATTATTATTGCCTTTTGGGTAGAATCTTCTTCCTTTTGGGTAATGGCAATCAACTCTTCATTTGCTTTTTGGGTAGAGAATTTGGCCAGCAATTACATCTACCCACGCTTCCATTCCCAATTAATCATATTATTTAATTTTCCCAATTCTGTTTGAACAAAATAGCGACTATATGAATATTTTGAACAACCATTTGCTTGTATTACTTTATCCATATTATCTTCAGGAATATTCGCGTTGTATACCCAATCAGAAACAATAACTTTCTGGCCAGTTCTTTTATCAAACTTTTCGACATTATACTCAATCCTGCATTTATAATAATTATTGCATATGCCACAATGTCTTACGTCCATCCCCCGGGAAATAGCCTTGGCGAAACCTATCTGGAAGATATTGGGCTTTTCTCCACGATTATTGCCTACTTCTGATGGCATTGCCAATTCATATATAGCGTCTTTACGATGATTGTCATTGACATCTTTACAATTCAAGCCATCACAAGCACAGTAGGCTCTAAGAATCCCCTTTCATCCTTCGCAATCCAGAATCTGTCGAGGGGTCTTTTCGTTTCAAAAAATCTCTTGAAATTATAAAAACGGATTGAGGGAGATTCAATAATAGGCTTAAGCACATCTTCCTCTGATTCTATATCAATTTCGATAATCTTGACTCCAGAAGCAAGTTTATCAGGAGAACAAGCATTTGTCACGTGTATTTCCAGGAATAATGGCTCACGTTCTGGATGCTCTTTACTTGAAAGCTTCAGATCTGCCTTGTATCCTTTATAGTACACTTCCTCCTCACAAGTGTCGTATTCCTTTTTCAAATCGACAGATATCAACTCCCTGCGATTACAATTCTGAACGTCATGGTAAATATTCTCCAACCTACAGTTTTCCACCTTGTTGCAATGATACTCTATTTGATATTGAACAACAAAATCTTGCTGTGATTCAAATCGTTCTTTTAAACGCTTCTTGCCAAGTATATGCAAATAACTCTCCCAACTGCAATGCGCTTCCTTGTGTCTGAAATGATGTTCGCGCTTATTACCCAATACAGGACTCATTTCGCCACCACATCCCAAACAATAGTAGTGCTCGGCACGATTATCCTTCGTCACCTCGTTAATATGAACAACGTGTTCATCTATGTCTTTTGCGTTATGGAATTGAATCATATTACCTATATCTTTCCATGTTTTTTCTAGATATTCTTTCAAGGATATCCAATGTACTGCCTTCCGTACTGACACCTGCACGCTTGGCTTGTTCTACAGCGTTGGCATGACTAATTCTTTCTAGGATATCCAGTGTGCTGCCTTCCGTACTGACTCCTGCACGTTTGGCTTGTTCTACAGCATTGGCGTGACTAATTCTTTCTAGGATATCCAGTGTGCTGCCTTCTGTACTGACACCTGCACGCTTAGCTTGCTCAACAGCGTTGGCGTGACTAATTCTTTCTAGGATATCCAGTGTACTTCCTTCTGTACTGACTCCTGCACGCTTAGCCTGCTCAACAGCGTTGGCATGACTCTGTCTTTCGAGCATTTCTAAAGTACTCAGTTCCCTTTCCTCCTCTGAGAGTTTAGTATTAATTTCTAGATCTACAATATCAGATGAAGACAACTCTTCCTCCTCAATTTCATCCAATGTAACATCTTCAAAGTCTGCCAGACCATCTATATCGTCATAGGCAATTGACTTTGTTTTTGACTTAGTTTTGGTTCTCTTCTTGTTGTAGGTATTCTCTTCTGTTACTTTTTTATCTTCACCAAAATAATGCTTAGAATTTCCTGACTTATACTCCACGGAATGAATTATATTCTGGGATTCTTTATCTCTTTGAGTTTTTAAATAATAGTCAATACCCAAAATAGTACAAAGAAGAATAACACATATGAGTACGAACTTTATTTTTGTATAGCGTCCGTTTTGTGAATGATATAAGCCAGCAAATCTATAAGAATCATCATTATTAATGGTCTGAGAACTATTTCCCACATGTGAATCATTAGAATATGATGGTGCACCAAATGGAGTATGATAACGTTCTTCTGATTTTGGAGGCAGCCCATGTCGCTTTCTGTGGCAGTCTTCACAGAGCACTACCATTTCTTCAGGTTTGTAAGACCAAGGATAGATATCGCGATATACCAGATGATGGACTTGAAGTTTGTTCCTTTCATTATAGAAACTTCTGCCGCAATCTTGACATGTAAAATTGCGTTCCTTGATAAGTGAATAGGAAAAACCTTTCCAATAATCAGACTGTAATAGTGATTGATAATCTTCTTTTGTCATACTTATTTTCTGGTTAGTAGGCATAATCTTAGTTATTCGACTGCAAATATAGCGATTATCTTTGAAATAACAAAGAAATCATATTATTATTCGCAATTGTTTATACAAGGATCTCCCACCGTATCGTCCTCGTCCTTGAACTCATCTTTCACGAAAACTGCTACTGTCCACGGTCACATGGTCACAGCTGTGACCGTGACCAGTTTGCTTAATCAAACAGTTTCTTCCAGATCCAAAGGAATGCTACGGCACCAATAACGCAAAACACGAAATTGGTGAGATAGCCTTTGCCAAGCAGTTCAATGCTTAGGATATGGCTGATGAAAGTGCCTACATAACTGCCAATAATGCCGACGACAAGGTTCATGCAACATCCTTTGCCCTCACCACTCATGATACGGTTGGCAATGTAGCCGATACAAATACCCGTAAGTATCGGCCATGCCGTGAAATCTGCAATGTGTTCTAACATATTTCTCCAATTTTATTTGCAAAGATAGTCATTTTTTCTATAATATTTGTATCTTTGCATCCAACTTTACAAATTATTAAGATGGACAACAGAAAATCTATGAAGAGACTCGCTTTATTCTGTATGCTTTTCCTACCTCTGGCTGTAGGGGCACAAAAGCAGTATATCCTGCCAACGGCAAGTGCCTCTGACGACGAGAAGGACAGGCCGATGATTGAGGTCTACCTGCCCCAACAGCCTAACGGATGCGCTGTCGTGTTATGTCCTGGCGGTGCCATGCGATGGCTGTCGTGGGAGAGCGACGTGGTGAAGATGGCCTCGTTCCTGAACGAGCACGGCATTGCCGCCATCGGCCTGCGCTACCATCTCAATAAAGGACAGATGCCACAGGGCATGAAGATGCCGCCAATGGTAGACGTGACACAACCAGAGGCATTCCCGCAGGCCGATGCCAATCCGATGCACACGCCAAGCGGTGACTCCATTATCCAACTCGCAGCACTGGATGCCAAGGCTGCCATCCGCATGGTGAGAGAACATGCCGACGAGTGGCATATCAGCAAGGATAAGATTGGCTTCCTAGGCTTCTCGGCTGGCGGAGGAGTGGCTATCGCAGCCACGATGTCGGCTGACAGCATGGAGCGTCCCAACTTCCTCTGCACCAACTTCGGCCCCTCGCTGATGCCTGTCACCGTGCCGCAGGATGCCCCTCCTCTTCTCATCATGACCCGTGCCGACCATCCCAACGTGGCAGCAGGTCTCGTGGCTCTCTTCATGGAGTGGAAGAAGGCTGGAGCCAATGCTGAAATGCACATGTATGGCGATGGCAAAGGTCCCTACGAACTGATGCCGCAGACAGGCAAGACGACGACTGAGACTTGGAGCAACCAGATGATTCAATGGCTGAAGGCTAAGGCTGTGATTGAGTGAGTGCAGATTGGAGCTTGCTCCGAATCTGCCAAGCGTTTCAGCGTTTCAGCGTTTCAGCCGTTTCACTCAAAAAGAAGGGGTTTCAATTTCCTTTAAATAACTTATAACTACCTAATTATTAAGTAGTTATATATAAAATAGAAAATTTTCACACCCCTCATTACCCCTACTGAAACGCTGAAACGCGAAACGCTAAGCCCCCAAATACAACACTACTATTTTACCTAAAAGACTGTTTATCAATAAGATACAATATTTCAAAAGCGACTATGCCCGCTATACTAAAGCTTGGTAATGGCAAAAAATGTATCATTTTTCTGCTCTAGCAGGCCTCAAAAGACATGCACGAACCCCTGATTCCGATGTTTTTCCCATACTTGGCGCACACATCAGCAGCGCAGAATTTCTGTATTCTGACCTCACATGGAAGGAAAATGTGTGGTCAATGGCTCATCTTGTAGCCGATTCGAGCAGAATCTAGGGTCAATTATCCAATCTTGTAGAGGCTATTTGTCACGATTTCCATCAGCACAATGATGCTGAATATTTTACAAAATGCTTAATATTCCCAACTTTATTCAGCACCTTCATATATTAAATAGGTAGATAAAAAATTGCGCCCTCACGGGAAAAATAATTTTTCTTAACTAGCGAGAAAAAATTCTCAAGTTAATCGGCAAAATAGAGTCAGATTGGCGACATGCGAAAAATATTAACATTTTTAATATGACTGAACACTAGTGGGGTAAAAGGTCTATTCCTTACAATGAAATACCCTATAGGCAATGATTTTTCCGCTATAGTGAATGGTTTTCGTGTTAAAAGTAATAAAATGTAGGTGTTTTACCAATTTTATTACTACCTTTGCATAGTTATATGACAACAACGATGCATACAAGAGAAGAACAGATGAAGGCCTTCGGAAGGCTGCTCGACGTGCTGGACCAGCTGCGCGAGAAGTGTCCGTGGGACAAAAAGCAGACTAACGAGAGTCTGCGACCAAACACCATTGAAGAGACCTTCGAGCTGTGTGACGCGCTGGCACGCAACGATGTGCACGACACGATGAAGGAGCTGGGAGACGTGCTGATGCACGTGTGCTTCTACGCCCGTATTGCCACCGAGCAGGGACAATACGACATAGCCGACGTGCTGAACACAGAGACCGACAAACTGATATTCCGTCACCCCCACATCTATCACCCCTCGCAGGTCGGCGCTCCTGAGCCCAAGCCCCTGCCCTATGGCGAAGACCAGAGCGACAGGCAGTTTGCCAACGCGAAGACTGCCGACGAGGTGCTGCAGAACTGGGAGCAGATCAAACTGAAGGAGAAGGACGGCAACAAGAGCGTGCTCTCAGGCGTGCCCGCTGCCCTACCCTCGCTCATCAAGGCCTACCGCATTCAGGACAAGGCTCGCAACGTGGGCTTCGACTGGCAGAAGAAGGAGGACGCGTGGCAGAAGGTGCACGAGGAGCTGAGCGAGCTAGAGGCCGAACTGGCGAAGGAAGACAAGGAAGCCTCGACCAACGAGCTGGGCGACTTCATCTTCTCGTTAATCAACGTTGCCCGCCTCTATCACCTGAACCCCGACAACGCGCTGGAGCGCACCAACAGGAAGTTCATCAGCCGCTTCAACTATATTGAGGAGCACTCTATCAAGGCCGGCAAGCCGTTGACAGAGATGACACTCGAAGAGATGGACGCCCTATGGAATGAGGCGAAGAAAACAGAACAAACAAACCAGGACCATTCATAAACAAGGTATATGAAGAAGATATTGATTTTCATCGCAGCAATGGCGCTGACCGCCAGTTGCGGCAAGAAGGGACAACAGGCTGACAACCAGCAGGACTACAACGAAGAGAAGGTGGAGTACATTCTGCGCGACTCTACCGTCTATGGCTTCTGCGGCGAAGGCTCGGCCATGAACACCCTGCAGCTGATTACCGACACGGGCGACACGCTAACCGTGAACCTGGAGAGATGTCGCAACAAAGACCGCGTGATGGGCGGCTATGCCGTAGGCGACGAGATGGCCGTCATGGTCAATGCCGACTCGACAGAGGCGCTGCTCGTCATCAACAAGTCGGTGCTGCATGGCGACTGGGTGATGCCCAACCCCATTGACGGCAGCTCGGAAACAGGCATCAGGATTCTACGCGGCGGACTGGCCGAGAGCATCGACCAGAGCAGCATCGTGTATAAGTCGTGGCGACTATTCAACGGCAAACTACAGATACAGGCCACCCGCGAGGACGGCATCGACATGGAGGAGTTTCAGGTATTTAGCATTGTGAAGCTCACAGCCGACTCGCTGGTCATCACCGACGAAGAGGACACATACGAATACTCGCACCCGAGTAAGAACGAAGATGAAGATCTGGACATTGACCTGGACGAGGGCTACGACGACGAATTCAGAATATAACGAATGACACCATTCCGCGTACATATCTTAGGCTGTGGCAGCGCATTGCCCACCACACGCCACCTGCCATCGATGCAGGTGGTGGACTGTCGCGACAAGCTGTTTATGGTTGACTGCGGCGAGGGCGCACAACTGCAGCTGCGACGCTCGGGACTGTCGTTCAACAAGCTGGGGCACATCTTTATTTCGCACCTGCACGGCGACCATTGCTTCGGACTCATAGGACTCATCTCCACCTTCGGACTGCTGGGACGCACCGCCACGCTGCATGTCTATGCACCAGCACAACTGGAACCCATGCTGAAGGCACAGCTCGACATGTTCTTCAACTACGACATTGGCTACAAGGTGGAGTTTCACGCCATCGACACCACCAAACAGCAGGTGATATTCGAAGACCGCTCGCTGACTGTAGAGTCTATACCGCTGGACCACCGCATGCCTTGCGCTGGATTCCTATTCCGCGAAAAGCCACTGTCGCCCCACATCAGGCGCGATATGATTGAGATGTACGACATCCCTGTGTCGCAAATCAACAATATCAAGGCAGGGCAAGGCTACACGCTGTCCGACGGCACATACGTGCCCAACGAACAACTGGTGACACCCGCCGACAAACCCCGTTCGTATGCCTACTGCTCGGACACACGCTATATGCCCAAGCTGCACGAGATGATACGCGGCGTGGATACTCTGTACCATGAAAGTACCTACGCCGACGACAAGGAAGACGGCGCCGCCAAATACTTCCACTCCACAGCCCGACAGGCAGCCACCGTAGCCCGCGATGCTGGAGTAGGCAAGCTGCTGCTGGGGCACTTCAGCGCTCGCTATGTAGATGAAACCATCCTGCTAAACGAGGCCAAAGAAGTATTCGAAAACACCTTCCTGACTGCCGAAACGATGGTTTTTGACATCTAAACCGCACATTTTCGCCAAAATATTTGTGAGTTTCAAATCTTTTTGCTATCTTTGCGCCAAATAAATTGACGAAACGTATGCAAAAGAAACTACTCATATTGGCAACAGCAGCCCTGTTTACATTCAGCATCCCCACACAGGCCGCAACCATGGTCTACGAGTTGGGCATTGCAGAACAGGTGGAGGAATCACAGCCTACCATCAAAGTTGACAAGAACAGCGTCACCGTGCAAGAGGCCCAGGGACTGGTGCTCGAAGTCGTTTCTTTGACTGGCAAAGCCATCGCCTCATACAAAATTGAAGCTCCTTCACAGCGTATAGAACTAAATCTTCCCAAGGGATGCTATATTCTGAAAGTAGGCAAAACCGTACGCAAAGTCACCCTACGCTAACCATTATCCTCGGCTTTATTCTTACAGGCCTGTTCTGCTCGTGCAACAACTTTGCTGCGCCAACAGAAAAGGAACTCGCTGACCTGCAACGTCAGCAGCTACTGGCCGACAGCGCACAGAGTGCACAACAGTGTATATTTGGCATCGTCGCATCAAACCACGATTCATTGCAGGCTGACAAAATGGTTGACAGCTACTACAAGGATGGCGGCAGTTGGATGTGGGTTGGCGAAGACACCACCTTTCTGGCCAAGGCCAGCAGCGTGGCCGACTATATCGAAGGTCAGGCCAAGGAGATGGGATTCGCACCAACAGCCTTCTTCACCCAGAACATCAGAGACGATGTGAGCCACTTCCGAAAGCTGGACTTCGACTCTACGCAGACCAGCGTCAGCGAGGCTATGGCACGCCTGGAGCTGAACCTCAGCAAGGCCTACCTGCGCTACGCCCTGGGACAGCGCTACGGATTCATGAATCCCCACAAAGTGCTGAACCATATAGACAAGAAAGGCGCTAACGCGTACCGTATTATATATGACATAGACCTGGAGAAGCCCGACAGCAACTTTGTGGAGCAGGCGCTGAGCCACGCCGCCGACGAGCAGCCCACGCAATACCTGCAGCAGACAGAAAGCACACACCCCGTGTATGCCCTGCTGAAGCAAGAGCTGGCCAAAGACTCTACAGAAGAGGGGCACAAGCGCATACTCTGCAACATGGAGCGTCTGCGCTGGCGACACGTGCAGCAGCCTGCCGAACACGACAAGCAGATATTCGTCAACATACCCTCGCAGCAGCTTTGGGCCATTGGTCCCGACAGCGTGTTCTCCATGCGCATCTGCTGCGGCGCCTGGCGTACGAAGACTCCGCTACTGACCAGTCAGATCAGGCTCATACAGTTTAACCCTGAATGGAATATCCCCAGCTCCATATTGCGCGACGAGGTGAGCGGACATGCTGGCGACTCGGCCTACTTTGCACGCAACAACTACTTCATTGTGCATCGCAGCTCAGGCGACACAATCAGAGCCAAGGACATCACCAAGGCACAGCTGAGAAGCGGCGCCTACCGCGTGGCACAGCACAGCGGTCGCAGGAACTCTCTGGGAAGAATCATCTTCAGGTTCAACAACCAGTTTGACGTGTATCTGCACGACACCAACAACCACAACGCCTTTAACAACGAACGGCGCACCATATCGCATGGTTGCGTGCGTGTGCAGCGCCCCTTCGACCTGATGAAGTTTACACTTGACGATATTGACGAGTGGACACTTGACAAGATCCGCCTGTCAATCGACATGAAACCCGAGA
>Ga0310786_10004413_pt1 | contig 19633 bp, 10 predicted proteins | sample AusTroGonzalo_MG_FD_203881 | JGI IMG/M metagenome (GOLD analysis project Ga0310786, IMG submission 203881) | Bovine rumen microbial communities from tropical cattle in Woodstock, Queensland, Australia - Gonzalo_03 (v2) (version 2) | ecosystem: Host-associated > Mammals > Digestive system >... | reverse complement strand
GCATTGCCGAGACGGGCGACATTGTGGTATGTACCAACGAGGGTAATGCCGACATGTCCACCTCGTGCCCGAAGCTGCACATTGCCGCCATCGGACTGGAGAAGGTCATCCCCAACTACGACTGTCTGGCCGTGTTCCAGCGTATGCTGTGCCGTGCCGGTACGGGACAGCCCACCACCACCTATACCTCGCACTTCCGCAAGGCACGTCCCACGGCCAAGGAGATGCACATCATCCTGGTGGACAACGGACGCAGCGACTGGGTGGGCAATCCCGACCACTGGGAGGTGCTGAAGTGCATCCGCTGCGGCTCGTGCATGAATACCTGTCCCGTCTATCGCCGTTCGGGCGGCTACAGCTACAGCTACTTCATCCCAGGGCCTGTGGGCATCAACCTGGGCATGCTGCGCAACCCGTGGCAGCACTCCGGCAACGTCTCCGCCTGCACGCTCTGTCTGAGCTGTCAGACGGTATGCCCCGTAAAGATTGACCTGGGCGACCAGATATACAAGTGGCGCCAGAAGCTCAACCGCCTGGGTACGGCCAACGCGGAGAAGAAGTGGATGTGCCGGGGCATGAACGTGCTCTATGGCAGTCCTGCACTCTACAAGATGGCCACGGCCGTATCGCCCGTAGCGAACGTCATCCCGCCGTTCCTCATGAACTCGTCCCTCAATCCGTGGGCCGAAGGTCACGACATGATGAAGTTCCCCAAGAAGCCGTTCCACTCCATCTTCAAAGACATCAAAAAATAAGCGCTATGAGTAACAAAGAAGATATACTGAAGAAGTTTCGTGCCAACGTGCGCGAGAAATACGATATGCCATCGCTCGACGACATCAAGGCCGTGACCTACCCGGAGCCGCTGGTGCAGTTTATGAAGATGAGCGAGAGCGTGGGCGGACAGGTGCTGGAGATTGATGCCGGCCGTGACATCAACGTGCTCATCCGCGAACTGTTCCCCGATGCCAAGGAGATAGCCTCCAACCTGCCTGAGATTACCATTGCCACACGTAACCCGGACACGGTGGGATGTGCCCGCGACCTGAACGGCACCGACGTGGGCATCATACGAGGCAAGTTCGGCGTGGCCGAGAACGGCTGCATCTGGATTCCGCAGGAGATGAAGGAGAAAGCCGTGTGCTTCATCTCAGAGCATCTCATCATCCTGCTGCCCAAGAGCCAGATAGTGAACAACATGCACGAGGCCTACAAGCGCATAGAGTTCAACGACTACGGCTACGGCACCTTCATCAGCGGACCGTCGAAAACCGCCGACATTGCCCAGGTGCTGGTCATGGGAGCACAAGCCGCCCGTAGCGTGACCATCTTCCTGATGCCGGAATAAGAAAAAGTGGTCAAACGACCACTTTTTATATTTCCCGAATGGGGTTATCTGAACAAACTGAAGTTGACACTGCCGTATTCACGGTGCTCCAGAAAACGGGGGTGCTGGGAGAAGTCATGGTCCTTGCCGTGCTCGAAGACAAAGATGCCGTCGGGCTTCAGCAACTCACGTTCGAAGACGAGGTCGGGAATCTGGGGAAGCTCCTTCAGCGCGTATGGCGGGTCAGCAAAGATAAAGTCATACTGCTGGCGGCAGGACTTGATGAAGCGGAAGACATCTGCACGCAGCGGAAGACAGTCGTCCGTGTTTAGCTTTTTCACACAATCGCAGATGAACCGATGGTGGTCACGGTCGAGTTCGATGCTGGTGACGTGGGCACAGCCACGCGAGAGCAGTTCGAGCGTGATGCTGCCTGTGCCCGAGAAGAGGTCGAGGGCCTCGCAGCCTTCAAAGTCCATGTAGCCGTTCAGCACGTTAAAGATGTTCTCCTTGGCGAAGTCGGTCGTTGGCCGTGCCTTGAAGGTACGTGGTATGTCGAAGTGACGTCCTTTGTATTTTCCTGTAATGATTCTCATCTTCCTTTCACAATAAGCGTCATCAGGTCATAGGGCATGCCCTCGATCTGTGTGACGGGCGAACGGTTGAAGTCTGCCGACGGATTGATCATATAAGCCCGCTTCAGGTAATGGCGCAACTCATTCTGCAGTTCCTCTGCTTCGGGTATCTCGCCTACCAAGTGCAGTTCGTCGTGTTCAGGTTGCAGGTTCAGCTGTTTCCAGACGTAGAGGAGGAAATATAGCGAGTCAGCACGTCGTTGGGCATCGAACGAGTTGCAGAACTTAAAGCGGTTCTGCTGGAAACTGAAGACATCCAGCCGCTGGTCGTGGAAGTAGCCGTAGAGCTTGTTCCTTATTCCGGTGAAGCTGCGCTGGTGCAGGTGATGCCATACGGGAATCGTCGCACAAAGGAATTGTGCCTGTCCGGGGAAGTGGTCATCAATGACCATCTTCAGGTCGCGGTTGACAGAGTAGAGCGCCACGCAATTCAGGTCAGGCAACACATTGGCAAGCACATCGTTGGCCGATGTGGCTTGGGGGAAGGAGTGGAAGTAGAGTGTCTCCTTCTGTTGCTCCTGGTAAAGATCAACAGGCACCATCAGTACCGGTGCATCTACCAGGACCTGTATGCGCTGATATTCCTCCCCCAACAGCGACACGGTGCGGAAGGCCTCACGCATATTGGCTGCCATCGAAATGCCGTTCTTTACGTCGTACGCCTCATAGCTGACGGGGCTCTCCGCATTGGACGGACAGACCACAGTGAAACTCAAACCGTTATGGCTCAGTCGGATAATCAGTTTCTCGTTCATATTATGATGATATAATGCTGGCTACACAGAGTGCTGCCAATAGCAAGGCGACTACACCCAATACTAAATTTGTCCAGCGGTCGTTTGTCATATCCAGTTTTTTTATTAATTTTGCCGCTGCAAAGATAAGAAAAAAAAGTAAAAAGGTAAAAAAGTAAAAAGGTAAAATCATTGAGCATTAAGCATTATTAATGATTGCTGACGAGCTGACATATCGCATCCGTACGTCCATGGGACTGACGCCCACCGACGAACAGGAAAAGGCCATTGCGGAGTTCTGCCGTTTCATGACGGACAGCAGCGACCGGACGGTCATGGTGCTGCGCGGTTCGGCAGGAACGGGCAAGACGACCCTGGCTGCCGCGATGGTACGTGCCATGCTGTCGCTTCGTCAGAAGCTGGTGCTGCTGGCTCCTACAGGACGTGCCGCCAAGGTCTTTTCGCTGTATTCCGGCACGCCTGCCCACACCATTCACCGGCGGATCTACCGGCAAAAGACATCGGGTGACCTGACGGCCGCTTTCCAGCTGAACTACAACACGGCACAGGACACCCTGTTCATGGTCGATGAGGCATCGATGATTGCCAATGGCGGTTCTTCCGAGTCGATGTTCGGCACCGGATGCCTGCTCGACGACCTGATGGAATATGTCTATGGGGGACGTAACTGCCGGCTGTTGCTCATCGGCGACCGTGCCCAGCTGCCGCCCGTAGGCGAGGAGGAGAGTCCGGCACTCCTGGCAGACATCCTGCGGTCCTATTACCTAAAGGTTTTTGAAGCCGACCTGAACCAGGTACTTCGCCAGAGTGAGGATTCAGGCATCCTGTGGAATGCAACGAGGATTCGTTCAAACTTAAACGCTACACACTACACGCTGGACTCTAAACTTGTTACAATCCGTTTCCGTGGCTTCCCCGACATTCATGTTGTCAGGGGTGACGAACTCATTGAGCAGCTTGGCAGCAGCTACAGCCGTGTGGGCAAGGATGACACCATCGTCATTACCCGCTCGAACAAACGGGCGAACATCTACAACCAGGGCATCCGCAATACGATACTTGACCGCGAAGAGGAACTGTCCTCAGGCGACATGCTCATGATTGTGAAGAATAACTACGCCGCCCTCCCTTCTCCACCATTAGGGGGAAGCCCTGATGCACAAAACGGCAAAGCCGAGCGGGAGGGGGTTCCTGACTTCATTGCCAACGGCGACCGTGCCATAGTGCGACGGGTACGTAACGAGCAGCAGCTCTACGGATTCCGTTTTGCCGACGTGACGCTCTGTTTCCCCGACTACGACGACTACGAGCTGACGGCCACCGTGCTGCTGGACACGCTGACGAGTGAGGCACCGGCACTGACACACGAGCAGCAGACACAACTCTACGAGGGAGTGCTGGCTGACTATCAGGACATTCCCTATAAGTCGGAACGCATGAAGAAGCTGAAGGAGGACCGTTTCTACAACGCCCTGCAGGTGAAGTATGCATACGCCGTCACCTGTCACAAGGCACAGGGCGGACAGTGGTCACACGTGTATGTGGATCAGGGGTACATGACCGACGACATGCTGACACCCGAGTATTACCACTGGCTCTACACGGCCTTCACCCGTGCCACGGAACAGCTCTACCTGGTCAACTGGCCGAAGACACAAACAGAGGAAGCGGAAGAATAAGGATACATAAAACAGGAATACCGATGATCTATCTGAACGACGACATACAGCACTTTGACTTCGAGGCCGCATTACCCTTACTGAGTGAGCAGCGTCGTGAGGTTGCCATGAGGTTCAAGTTCGAGCAGGGACGCAAGACGTGTGCCGCAGCCTACCTTCTGCTGTGCGAAGGGCTGCAAAAAGAGTATGGCATTACGGAAAAACCGCTCTTTGAGTATGGCGAGCACGGGAAGCCTCAACTCGTAGGATATCCCGACATCCACTTCAACATGAGCCATTGCCGTGAAGCCGCCATCTGTGTGCTCAGCAAACGTCCCGTAGGGGTAGATATTGAAAGCATCCGTGAATACAAGGAGTCGCTGGCCCACTACACCATGAGCGATGAGGAACTGGAGCGCATAGCCTCAGCCGAGCGTCCCGACGTGGAGTTCACCCGTCTGTGGACCATGAAGGAAGCCGTGCTGAAACGTTCGGGAGAAGGCCTCCGCACAGACATGAAAACGGTACTGAAAGATGCCGTCGGACTGACCACCGTAGTCAACATCGAGCGTGGCTATGTCTGGTCAGTGGCTTCAGATGGTAACGATTTGGAACTGTAGTCTGTGGGAGAATAGCCAGTGAACTTTTTGAAGACGCGGTGGAGGGTGATGCGGCTGTTGAAGCCCACGGCCTCTGCGAGTGCCTCGGTGGTTTGCCATTCCAGGAACCCGTTGCGAATAAGCTTTTTGGCCTCCTCCACACGGTAGCGGTTGACCCAAGTCTTGAAGTTGAGCGTAGTATTCTGACCATCCCTCATGCTGTTGATGGTTTCCGACACGTTACGGCACGGTTCTCCAATCATCACTGCCAGTTCCTCAATGGTGAGGTCGGGCTTGGTATATAGTCGCTTTTCGGTCATGAGTGCCTCTAATCGCTCATGGTCCGTAATCCATTGTTCTTCATCCGTAATCCATCTGTCTGACGGTTTCGTAGAGAGTCTCATCGCTACCTCCATCTGCTTGAGCATAAAGGCATGGTTAATGAAGAGGATGGCGAACGTAGCGTAGTACGCTCCCATGACGATAGTAAACACCAACGTCATCACGGCAGACGCAGTGGGCATGGTGCCTACCTCGGGTATGGAGGGCCAAAGACTATAGATGAAGGCATACACGCCCAAAGCCAATGCGGAGTAAAAGGCTGTACGCACCCAGTGGAGTCGCCGGCGCTCGTCGTCGGAGAAGTAGTTGACCATGCGCCGCTCATAGTCGCTATAGTGTCGGCGGAAGCGGATAGTATACCACGTTATCTGTACCAGATAGCAGGCAGCCAGTAGCAGCGGCCCTACCGCCACAGCCACAGCCATGGGCACCAGCACGATGAACAGTTCGCAGAGAAAACGTTTCCAAGTGAAGAAGCGCACATCAATCAACGTGATTAATGCAAAAGTGAAAAACAGCGCCTGCGAGCAAGAGATGGCCATCTTAAGGAGCTGTTCTCCCTCCACCCCGACGGGCAGCGTCCCTGCTATTAAGGCGAGAAAGCAAACCAGATAGGCCCCGCCCATCATCTTTATGGCCATTTTATACCCCTTCAGTTCCTCGTTGTCGGGAATACAGATAAAGAAGAAGCACAGCCCGAAGCCAAAAATCAGTCCTGGTAGGGTATATAGTTGCAATATTTCGTTCAGCGTTGTTAGCATATTCTTCTGCAAAGGTAGTCTTTTTTCCTGTAATCCGTCCCGTCCATCCCCTTTTTAACATCTTTGCACGTTCATTTTATATATTCCGCAAGCTTTTCTTAGTGTAACTTATTCTTTTCCCCGCGTATCACACATGTAACAATTTACGTCTTTTATTACATTTGTCACGGGCGCACGTACGTATTTATGTTTGTTTATTTTTTATCTTTGTAGATTGAAACTTTACCATTAAAAAACTATCTATGACATCTTTGAAAACAATTCGCCTGTTAATGGCCAGCCTCCTTATTGGCTTTTCCTTTAGTCAGGCGTGGGCATGGGATACTAACCCCGACGCCAATGGGAAGTATGATGAAGACTATGACCGTCCTACCTACTATCCCGAGTGGGAACCACCCTCGACGTGGGTCAATTCCATGTATTACGTGTGTGAAGTGCGTCTTGGTGACGCCAGAGGTCCCCGTGTCTATAATTATGAGGTTGCCGTGTTTGACCAAAACAACGAGCTTCGCTATTGCAACCGTGTCCTTGCCAAGGATGACGGTTGCATTGTGTTAACCATAAAAGGTGATGAGGATGATGTCTTCCACTTTCAAGTCATCTACGGTGATGACTTCCAGAACCCTACCGTTGTGGACGTTCCTGACATTACCGTTCCTTTCAAAACAAACTCTTTTGTGGGCTCCAAGGTAGCCCCTTTCCAGCTGATTCTTCCCGGTCGCACCTATCTCTACGAGGATGGTGAAGATCCTATTCCCACAAAGTCGGACGTTGATGTTACTGTTTTCCGTACCATCCACGCCAACGAGTGGGGCACCATCTGCCTACCGTTCGCCATCTCTGCGGAACAGATGGCAACAGCTTTCGGTGACGGTGTGACGGTTGAACTGGGCGACTTCAACGGCTGCGACGTGGAATATGATGATGACGACGAAGTAAAGAGTATTGACGTGAAGTTCAATACCGCTACTGCCATTGAAAAAAACCATCCCTATATCATCAAGGTTAGCGCAGATATTACTGAGATCAACGTGGATGGCGTAGATATTGACCCAGACAAAGCCCAAATAAAGATTAAGCGTGATTGGTTCATTGGCAACTACAAGAATGGTCTTGAACTTGAAGAATACCTGCTGTTCCTCAGTGGCGGCAAGTTCTGGTATTCATCACCTGACCCTGACCATCCGACGAAGATGATGGCGTTCCGCGCCTACTTCGACTTCCACGAGTACCTGCCCGAAGCAGAGGATGGCAGTGCTGCTCCCATCATGATTTCGTTCAACGGCGAGCCGACGGGCTTAAGCGCCACGGCGACAGACAAGCGCGAAACGACCAATGACTATTGGTACACGTTAGACGGCCGCAGTGTGGCCCATGGCTCATGGCCCATGGTTCATGGTCAGCTGCCCAAGGGCATCTATATTCATCAAGGTAAAAAAATTACCATTCAATAAAACAGCATCAAATTGAAAAAACATTATATTTCCCCGGACATCAACGTCACACTGTTTACGGCATCGGGCTTCCTGTGCGGCTCGGGTGTCCACTCTGATGACAAGGACATCGGCTACGGAGGAGTGGATGACGGCACGCACACGCCGGGTGCCCCACGCCACCATTTCTACGACGACGATGACTTCTACGACGACATCCACAACGACAATGAAGATTATTAAACACCGGATTGCACGAATTAATAATTTCTGTGATTTGTCTTTTCCCTTTGGGCCGTCGAGCTATATACACTTTTGTGAGAGATAAATTAATCATAAAACCATTTAAACAATTAATCATTATGAAAACGAAAAAGATTACACTTTCGCCGCCCGGCACCAGCGGGCAAAGGCGAAGGCACCGCTTCCCTACAAGGAAGGCGATGACGTTATGGCTTTTCAGCCTACTGATGTTGTTCGGCTTCTCGTTCCACACTCAGGAGGCGAAGGCAAAAATCTCTTTTGGCAGTTATTCTTACATTAGTAAACAACCCACATTGGCCAATCCTAGCATAGAGTTGACTTTGGCATTCTATAGCAGATGGGATAGTGACAGTTACTTCACACATGATGGTGGCGGTCCCAAGCTGTATATTGATAATGAGTATATAGGCAGTCTTGACAGTCAACTGGCATGGCCTGGTGGCAATGGTAATTCCAGTGGATTGGATAACCAGCGAGGTGTTGACGGATGGTGGTATATTGAACATGATATAGACCATGCTAAATACAAAGTGAAATGCTGGGATCCTCGCTATGATGACACCAAAGGTTGTTTTTTCTGTACCGTGGTCATTTTCCCCAAGCAGTACAAATTGGGAGTGGATCATAAAGTCAGTATTAGAGGTTATTGGAAAACCAATAACGAAAACAACGGAGTTTGGGTTCAACCGTCTTGGACCATCAACGCTATTGATGATACCTCCCTTGCTGCAACTTCAGCAACGATGACAGACTATAACCACTTTAACTTAAGTGGAACACTTAATTCTTCATACGGTCCGACGTGGGTGCTGACAAGCACAAACGCTGATGGCAGCAGTTATATTGACCCTGGTACACAGTCTTCCTATGGACAGGGTACAGCGTCGTTTTCTAATAAGTCGCTGGAAATAGATCGTAACGATTATTTTAATACAGAAACTAAACCCGTAGAATATGTAGTAAAGAGATCTATTAGCCAGAAAGGCCAAACCGTCACTGGCTATCTGTACAAGTGGTTTAATGTTGATGTTCCTGGCTTCGTCAAAGCTACGGGAACGAGGTCTGTATCTGAATTATGGAAGAAGAACATCAAACTGACTTGGTCATCAGACGATTCCGGTGGTCGGAGTAAAGAAGGTAAATGGCGCGTTAAACGTCGTTTGGTGGGCGGTTCCAGTTGGACAACGGTAACGTCAACAGACCTTACTTACAACGATAATCCCAGTTATACCGATACGGATGCCGACTTGGCTTATAACACAAAGTATGAATACAAGATAGTCTTCATTCCTAAGAACATATCGGGAGACGGGGAGCGTGAAGAGCTTTCTCAGACTCTGACTAATGTAGAAATTGTGCCCAGTTTCGAATTCTCGAACCTGAGTCCTACTCCAATGTCGAACAGCGTGCTATTGAGCTGGTCGCACCCGGATCCGACGAACGGTGAACAGTTGACGTTCAAAGTGTGGCGTACCTTGAATAGGCAGAGCCTGAAGACCAATGGTCTTATCGATAAAGACAAGGTAATAGCTGCCCTGGGCAGTGAACCCCTTAAGACGGTGCCAGCAGCACAAGGTACTACCTCTTGCGAAGATAACAATTTGGCCAATAACATGACGCTCTACCTGTACATTATCAGCGTGGAAGCCTTTGGCGAAACGTGGTACTCCGATGTGATAGGTCCGACGACGCTTTCCGGCCATACGGAGATACTGAACGTGACCGCCAACCGAGGCACCTACTCCAACGTGGTGAAGGTGCAATGGGACGTGAAACACGTGGGCGTTGATGGCACCCGCTACGTGGTCAGTCGCCGGCTGTTAGGTTCCGATGAGGACTTCCTGCAGGTACACATGGTGACGGGTACAGAGTCGAGCTACTACTTCTCTGACAACACGGCACAGCCAGGACAGTTCTACCAATACCGCGTTGTGGCTCAGGGCAAGTTTCAGGACCCCGATACGGGCGAGATAAACTATGAAGATATGAGTTCCGGCGATGCTGACGGCTTCTGTCAGAGCCGGGGCACCATCAGCGGCCGCATCACCTACGGCACGGGTACAGCTGTGGCCGACGCCCGTGTGCAGCTGACAAAGAACAATGAGAACGGCGATAATATCCAGCAGTTCTACTCGATGTATGTGGAACCGATGGGCGGTATTAAGTGGATGCCGACGGAAAGTACTGGTAGTGCGCTGTTCGTGGGAAAGGCGTTTACCTTCCAAATGTATGTACGTCCTGAGACAGTAATCACAAGCGGCTCGATGCTGATAGACGGCGGTACCTTCGCCCTGATACTGAAACCATCTGCTACCGTAGGCGAGAGCGAACTGTTCCTGCAAGTAGGCAGCGGCGAAGCAGAGGCTACGGGTATCCTGTTGAAGGACAACGTGTTCACCAACCTCAGCGTGTCGAACAATGGTTCTACTGGTTGGACGTTCCGTACCATCGATGCTGATGGCAACCTGACAACGCAGACCAAGACTGCAGCCGCCGTCACCTGGATAGGCAACACGTACTTTACTCAGGAAGAGATTAATGCCGCTGGGGAACGTGATGCAGCCTACGGAAAGAAGACCACTGACGTCAAGATACCGGCCATGTCCTTTGGCGGTGACCGTACCTTTACTGCCGAACACAGCTTCACGGGCTACTTGGACGACATCCGTCTGTGGTCAAAGGAGCTGACCGACGACGAACTGCTCGGCAACTACGACCGCCTGCTCATCGGCACGGAGGCCGGCCTGAAGATCTACTGGCCGATGGACGAGGGCGTGAACGGTCTGCCCTTCGCCTACGACTACTCCAAGACGTCGGGCGTGGCCAATGAGAACCACGGCCGCCGACACTCCAACACCAGCTTCGTGCCAGAGGTCCCCGACAAAAAGCAGCTGCGCCTGTACGGCAAGACCGACTCAGAGGGTAACTACGTCATCCGCGGTGTGCCGTTCTCAGGCGAAGGTACCAGCTATAAGATAAGTCCGGCGCTCGGCGTACACGAGTTCTCACCGAAGCACCAGACGCGTTTCGTCAATATGGATGCCCTGACGCATAACGGCGTTGACTTCGAGGACGTTAGCGCATTCGACGTAGATGGCGTGGTCTATTACGACGGCACTACCATCCCTGTGAAGGACGTTCTGATCTATGTGGATGGCAACCTCGCCTCGAAGGACGGTGAAGCCATCAAGACCAACGCCCAGGGTAAGTTTGTGGTGAGCGTGCCCATTGGTGACCACTTCATCCAAGTAAAGAAGAACGGCCACACGTTTGTGGAAGACGGCCGCTATCCTTATGACCCGAATGGCGTAGGCACCCGCTTCACTTTCGAAAGCGAAGTAAGCAATTTGGGATTCTATGACAATACGCGCGTTACCGTTGCCGGCCGTATTGCCGGTGGCGACATAGAGACAGAGAAACTGTTAGGCTTAGGTCTGAGTACGGCCAACATCGGCCAGGCCCGCATGACGCTGTCGTATGCTAACAGCGAGCTGACCTCCATCAACGTGAAGAAGACCACGATTGGCAATGCCGTGACCTACAACGATAGCGACGAGCAGCGCGACTTTGAAGCTTCCACTCCAAGGGTGAACAGCTCGGCTTATGTGGCTGTAGGCGATAACTTTGTCACCATCGAGACCGACCCCGTAACAGGTGAGTGGGCTGCAGAACTGCTGCCCCTGCGCTACACGGTGGAGAGCATTGTGATACCTCATGCCGAAGCAGACTATATCTTCAACAACCTACCTGTCATTGATGCCACGAACCCGACCGTCAAGATGACAGACTCACTGAACGTGGATTCAGTGTTCAAGTATATAGCCAGTGCGAAGATAGAATACAAGAGCCAGAGCGTCATCGAACTGACGGAGCATCTTGACGGCTCGTTCGGTGAGCAGATAATCACGGTGAAAGGTCTGGACGGCAACGAGGCAGACGTGCCGATGTACGTACAGAATGACCAAGGCCAGGCCGTACCCGACGGCAATGGCAATGTGCAGTACTATTATTCCATTACCGATGACACGCCCAACGGTTGTCCTGTCTATAAGGAGATGGGCTGGTACACGTACAAGCTGCATGCCTTCGAACAATATATCAACAAGGATTCCGGAAAGGATGTGATTGACAAGGTGCCGATGGCTGGCAAGACGGTGAAGATTTCCAACGACTATGCCACCGGTGTAGCTGTCAGCACGGCTGACGGTTCCATCGTGGAAAGCAACGAGAAGGAGTTCGAACTGGACGCCGACGGCCGTCTGACATATAAGTTCCAGGCTGGTATCCCCAACTTCGTGGCTCCCTATCAACGTGGTATCACGATAACGCTAGACGACAACGACACGATGGTGCCTTGGGAAGGCAACGGTACGTTCAGGGCTGTGGTGCTGGGTTCCTCTTCTGACGGCACCAACTTCACCACGCAGGCTCCCGACGAGGTCATCATGGTGCTTCGCGACCCACCTGGCAGCAATTCGTATGCTACCTTCACGAAGGGTCATACCTTCAGCGAGGAAGGCACACTGAAGGTGCTCTGTGACATTGCCGGTGAGACGGTGAGCACGGTCACTACGGCAGCAAAGCTGGCAACGGTGAACGGTATGGGCGTAGCCGTGATTACTGAAACCAACACACAGGAGGTGGTAGGTCTCGGACTGGAGATGATAAACAGCGTGGGTACGAACAACTCTTGGGTACACTCGACGACGAGCACCATGGACATCTCGACAAGCGACGACCCGGACTTCGTGGGTGCTCCTGCCGACAGGTTCTACGGTGTCTCAAAGAACAGACTACATGGCAAGTGCCATATGGTGAAGATTAAGAAGAACGAGGTAACCGGCGAGTACATCCTGACAACGGAAGACGGCATCTCGGTAGGCGAGGAGTTCGGTACGATTTTCTTCTATACCCAGAACCAGATTGAGAACCGCCTCATCCCTGAGTACGAGGAACTGCGCGACAGTCTGCTTCAGGTTGTAGCTAACCTCAGCAACGTGGCTCATCCGGCCGTAGGTGAAGACCCCATCTATGTGACGACTTGGTCTAAAGACGACGAGAAGTTCGGCACGAACAACCATGACACGAAAGTCTGGGGAACCAATGCTGTACCTCTCAATCAAGGATGCGATGACGACGGCATCCTGCGCGGTCCGTCATACTGGATGATTCTGCCGGCAGACTGGAAGACCAACGGAAAGCAGTATCAGGACATGGTACTGTTCTACAATGAGCAAGTGAAGGGCTGGAAGCAACAGCTGGCCAATAACGAGCGTGCCAAGTTAGAGGCCATTCAGGAAAGTGGTGATTACCTCATCGATAACTACTCGATTGACGGTGGCGGTTCATTGACCTACACTACTACGACTACCGATACCGATGCCCACTCGTTTGAGTTTACAGAGGAAACTAAGATTATCGGTAGCAATGCGTTCTCTACCGAGTTTAATGGAAATGGCACGTCATTTGTTTACACGGGTACCATCCATCAGGCAGCCGAGACGACCTACGTCAACACCGACGAGTTTACCAGCGGCTTCAGCTTCACGCTGGCTGAGAACGGAGATGATGACTACTTATCGATTGATGTCTATGACGCTCCTGACAAATATGGTCCTATCTTCGTGACAAAGGGTGGTGCTACGAGCTGCCCGTATGAGGATGCCGTAGTGACGAAGTACTACCGTCCGGGAACGGAGATCTCGCCGAGAACAGTGCAGATAGAAAAGCCCGAGATTGAGGCCCGCGTTTCAGATGTGACGGGTATTCCCGCCGGCGGTGTGGGTACCTTCCAGGTCTATATTCGCAACAACTCTGAGACCAGAGAGGACGGCATGTACAACCTGAACGTGGTACCTGCCTCGAACCCCGACGGTCTGGTAGTAAAGATGGACGGTCTGAACATCACAACGGGTCGCGCCATCATGGTCAAGGCAGGTGAGACGATGACCAAGACGTTCACCGTGGAGCAGTCGAACCCCGACGTGCTGACCTACGAGGATATCAAGATTCGTATCTCGTCGCAGTGTCAGCCGGACAACACGGGCATCTATCCCGAGATAGCCGACACAACGGTGGTATCGTTCTACTTCCAGCCGGCATGCTCCGATATCCAGCTGGCTTCAAGCCACAGCGTAGTGAACACTGACACGAAGACCGTGCAGACGCTGAGCATCACCGGCTATAACTATACGATGACTTCGCTGACGGGCGTACGTTTAGAGTATAAAGGTGAGAACGATGCAGACTTCCACACGCTGCAGGAATACGTGAAGGACGAAGATCTTTTGGCTGCTGACCCGAATCTGCTGGAATTGCCGGCCCTGAAGGGAACGGAAAAGCTGAACTACGTCATCGACTTGCGTGACTTGGATGGTGACAAAGGCTTTACGGACAAGACATACGTCTTCCGTGCCGTCACCGTATGTATGCAGGGTGGCGTAGAGGTGAACAATGAGAGCGATGAGGTGAGGATTATCCGCGACATGACGCCTCCGCAGCTCATTGCCACACCGAGTCCCGCCAGTGGTATCCTGGGTAACGGCGATGACCTCGTCATTACGTTTAACGAGGATATTCAGGGCGGCATCCTGTCGGAGCCCAATAACTTCGACGTGGTAGGTATTCTGAACGAAAGCCCCGTCGCCCATGACGTGGCCCTGAGTCTGACAGGCAGCAGTCCCGCCAAGACGGATGCCACGCTGAACCTGAGCGGTAAGTCGTTCTCGGCCAGCATGTGGGTGAACTACAGCAGCGACGGTACATTGCTGTCGCACGGAACAGCCGACAATAACTTCACCGTAGCCATTGAGAACGGCAAGCTCGCCGTTACCGTGGCTGGTGACAAGCACATCTCGGAAAACAGCCTGCCCGCTAACAAGTGGCTGTATCTGAACGTCAGCTACGAGGCCAGCATGTCTGATGGTTCCGCCATCGGAACAATATGTGCCGACTATGCCCAGGATGCCTCAACCGTAACGCTGCTCAACCCAACGTCCACGAATGGCTACGAGGGCAATGGTGTCGTCAGCGTGGGTGGCAATAACCTGACCGCTAAGGTACAGGAACTGGCACTCTGGAACAGCGCCCGCTCGATGAGCGATGCTCAGGCCGAGATGTACACCACGAAGAGTCAATACACCAACGGCCTCATAGGTTACTGGCAGCTGAACGAAGGTCACGGAGAAGTGGCCATCGACAAGGCCCGCTCACGTAACATGACCTTACCGAGTAAGAATGCCTGGTGGATCAACGGTGCCAACTTCGCCCTGACGCTCGACGGCACAAAGGCAGCCACCGTCAACATCGGTGCCCTGAACACGATAAGCGGCGAGGACTACCTCTTGGAGACCTGGTTCAAGGCCGACGAGCAGCAAAACGGAGTAGCCTCTATTCTGGCTACTCAGAAGATGGACCTGCGCCTGAATGCTCAAGGCAAGATGGAACTGGAAACTGGCGGTACAACCTATGCCGTCAGCAGCAACGACCTGCGCGACGGCCAGTGGCACCACGTAGCTGTGAACGTGCTGAAGAGCACCAACGGAAGCGGTATCATCTTTATTGACGGTCAGCAGGTGAAGCAGGTTGCCGCTTCGGCAATGCCTCTGCTCTTTGGCGACAAGCTCATGCTGGGTAGCCATAGGATAGAGGGCACGACGCACTACGACCAGATGCTGAAGGGTGCCATTGACGAAGTGCGTGTCTGGAAGGGACGCCGCACGGCAGACGTTATTAAGAATAATATGTATCTGCGCGTGAAGACCGACGAAGCTGGACTTGAGGCTTACTACCCGATGGAAACGAACGATGTGGATCTCGTCACCAACCAGGTGACCGCCACTGGCTCGCTGGGCGATGCTGTGACAGCTGAGGGTAATAGCCCGCAGTCCCTGACGTTCTATAATTCCATAGGCGAGTCTCTCGACGCTCCACTCTCAACGCTCCACTCAGAAAACACCGCCGCCCTGCAGCAGGCACCAGCTATGGACAATGTGAGGTTCAGCTTCGTGGCCAGCGAAAGACAGATCAAGGTGAACCTGAATGAACTTGCACCGAAGATTGAGGGCTGCTACATTTACATCACCGCGAAGAAGGTGAAGGACCTGAACGGAAACCAGTGTGAGCCCATTACATGGAGCGTCTATGTACAGCAGAACACATTATGCTGGCAAGAACCTGAGACCGAGGTGACTGTGGTAAGCGGTGCTGCCGCTGACGAAAGGACCTTCTCCGCTACCATCGAGAACCGTGGTTCACAGACCGAGGTATGGAGCCTGAGCGGTATGCCCGAATGGCTGAGTGCCAACGTAGAGGGAGGAAGCCTGATGCCGCAAGCGTCTACGAATCTGACCTTCACCGTGTCCGACGGCTTACCCATCGGAACCTATGAGACCACCGTCTATCTGACGGGGTCGCAGGACATCAAAACTCCGCTGAACATCATCGTAACAAACGAGGGTGAGGCTCCCGACTGGGTAGCCACTCCGGGTGAGAGCACGATGACCTTGGTTGGCGTGCTGAACATCGACGGTGTGCAGAGTAGTGATCCGAAGGACATGGTGGCTGCCTTCCGCGGCACCGAATGCGTGGGCGTGGCCCAGCCGAAGTACTTCAGTCGCTACGATGCGTACATGGTACTGATGAATATCTACGGCAGCACCGAGGGCGCACTGACCTACAAGGCATACGACGCCTCTACGGGTACCGTCTATCCGTCAGTCAGCGTAAGCAACGAAAGCGCCAAGACGTTCGTTGCCGACAAGTCTGTCGGAACGTTTACCAATCCTGTAGAGTTCTTAACGCTGAATGAGATAGAGCAAGACCTGTCGCACAACCGCGCCAGCTGGAAGTGGTTCTCACTGTATGCCCAGCCAAAGGTTAACAGCCCGGCAGAAGTATTCAAGGATGCCCTTGGTGCTATTGACATCATCACGTCGGGTGAGAAGACCTACATTCCTGCCGGTGACCTGGGTGACCTCAAGAAGTTTGACTTTACCAAGGCTTACAAGCTGCAGGCAAATGCTCCTTACGTGGAGACAGTGATAGGCGCTCCGACCGATCCCACTGATGCGGCTATGGCCATCACATTGAAGCCGAACTGGACATGGATAGGCTATCCGTGCCAGGCCAGCAATTCACTGAATGCCGCATTCACAAGTGCCGACCCGCAGGAAGGCGACGTGGTAAAGGGTCAGTCAAGCTTCGCACTCTACACCGAGGGTGAATGGATTGGTACGCTGAACGCCATGCAGCCCGGCGAGGGTTATATGTATATGAGCAACGCCGGCGCTGAAAAGACGTTTAACTTCACGAAGCCTTCAATGAGTGGACACCAGAAAGCTCCGCGCAGGGCTTATGAGGGCTTTGAGTCTGACTACTGTGACAACATGACGATGATCGCTGTAGTGAAGAACGGCGAGGAACTGGTAGAGGAGGCTCAGGTGAGTGTCTATGCCGGCACAGAGCTGCGCGGCCTCTCAACGGCACCGGTAGCTGACGGCCGCCACTTCCTGACCATCGGCGGCACCGGCGGTGTGGCCGACATGCTGACCTTTGTGGTGACCATTGACGGACAGGAATACTACCTGATGCAGACTGAAACGTTCCAGGCAGACGCCCTAAAGGGCACGATGGAACAGCCTTACGTTCTGCAGACGAGTGAGGCTACAGGTCTCTCTATGCCGCTTGCTACCAACTTGAAGACCATTCGCATATATGATACGAACGGTTTGCTAGTCCGCAGCGAGGAGCATCCTACACGTCTTTTCACGAAAGACGACCTGAAGAGCCTTGCTGATGGTATCTATTACCAGCAGGTAACGCTACAGAACGGTCAGAGCTACGTCTTGAAGATGATGCGATAGAAAACGTATAAGACGTAAATGAAAAAAAGCGGGCAATATCTTGGATTATTGCCCGCTTTTTTGTACTTTTGCCCTCTGTTAACAGATTATTCAATAACTTAAAAAAATAAGGCTATGAAATTAGACGGAAGACGAGAAAGCTCGAACGTGGACGACCGCCGCAGAATGAGCGGAGGCGCAAAGGCAGGCATCGGTGGAATAGGTGCTATTCTGCTGGCCGCAGTGATTGGATATTTCAGCGGTGGTACTCAGGGAGCACTGAATGCCGTTGTGAACGAAGTGACGAATGCACAGACGCAGACCGTTACTCCCAACGACCGTGAGTTTACACAGGAAGAGCAGGAGTTGGCTACCTTCTCCAGCCAGATTCTCGCTGGTACGGAGGACGTGTGGCAGGGTATCTTCGAACAGCAGGGCTGGGGCGACTATAAGAAGCCCACGATGGTGCTCTATACCGACGGTGTGCAGACGGCCTGCGGACAGGGCTCCGCACAGATGGGTCCGTTCTACTGCTCAGGCGACGAGAAGCTGTACATTGACCTCTCGTTCTTTACCCAGATGAAACGTCAGCTTGGTGCCGACGGTGACTTTGCCTACGCCTACGTCATTGCCCACGAGGTGGGTCATCACGTGGAATACCTGACCGGAACCCTGCAGAAGGCACACGAGCAGATGCAACGTCTGTCGCAGGCTGAGGCCAACAAGGTCAGCGTGCGTCTGGAACTGCTGGCAGACTTCTATGCCGGCGTATGGGCACACCACGACAACAAGCGCTTCGGTTCGCTGGAGGATGGTGACATCGAGGAGGCTATCGACTGCGCCCTGAAGATCGGCGACGACTACCTGCAGAAGAAGGCCCAGGGCTATGCCGTGCCTGAGTCGTTCAACCACGGTACGTCGAAGCAGCGCATGAAGTGGTTCAAGCTCGGATTGGAAACGGGCGACATACGCCGTGGCAATACCTTCCAGTGCTCTGACGCTGAACTGTAAGAAAGAGGCGAAAACAGATTTATAGGGATTAGCCCGCCCGTGATAATTGATTAACACGTTCGCGATAAATGTTTATCACGGGCGTGTTAATTGTTTATCATGCCCGCGAAATTCCTGTTACCCCGGCAGAAACTCCCTGCTTCCCCGTACCTTTCTACCCGTTTCTCCGGTAGTTTCTCCCAGAGAAACGGCAGCTCGAATATTTGAGAGAGGAGTATAAGAAAATTCCAGCCGTCGGATTTGAGAATCGGACGGCTGGAATTTTTATAAGGACATAGGTTTTGCTATATTTTCAGCGGCTGAAAAATCTGCCACAAGCTTCTTTTTACAGGTTGGCCAGTTCGATGACCTTATCCACGGCAACGGAGAGGCCATCAACGCTCTTGCCACCTGCCTGAGCAAAGTGAGGCTGTCCGCCGCCACCGCCCTGGATGAGCTTGGCAGCTTCACGTACCATCTGACCGGCATTCAGGCCGTGGTCGCTGACCATATCGTCAGAGAGCATGATGGTGAGTTGGGGCTTCTGGTTCTCCTGCGAACCGATGACACAGAGCAGTGAGCCCTCGACAGCGGCACGAATCTTGAAGGCCAGATCCTTGGCAGCAGCAGGTGTCATGGGTATAACAGCAGCGATGACCTTGACGCCGTTGACCTCGCGGGCTTTCTCCACCATCCGCTGGGCGGCACGCTCAACGGCCTGGGCCTGGAAGCCCTCAATCTCCTTCTTCATGGCATCGTGCTCCTCAATATACTTGCGGATGACGCCCTGCAGGTCCTTGGCATTGTTGAAGAACGACTTGACAGCCTTCAGCACATCCTCCATCTGGTAGAGACGCTCCTCACAGTCACGGCCGGTAGTGGCCTCGATACGACGGATGCCGGCAGCGACACTGCTCTCAGAGAGAATCTTGAAGAAACCGATGCGGCCTGTAGAAGAGGCATGGATACCACCGCAGAACTCACACGAGGGGCCGAAGCGTACCACACGTACCTTGTCGCCGTACTT
>Ga0310786_10004412_pt1 | contig 19642 bp, 17 predicted proteins | sample AusTroGonzalo_MG_FD_203881 | JGI IMG/M metagenome (GOLD analysis project Ga0310786, IMG submission 203881) | Bovine rumen microbial communities from tropical cattle in Woodstock, Queensland, Australia - Gonzalo_03 (v2) (version 2) | ecosystem: Host-associated > Mammals > Digestive system >... | reverse complement strand
CTGGCGGAATGTGTTTTACGGTTCAGAGGTTGTTGAATTTGCGGGGCCGCTCGTTCCGTTCACGAAGATGGTGGAAGACGTCGAGCGCGATTGCACCGCAGACATTCTTGTCTATGCTAATGCCGACATACTGTTTGACCTGGGGCAGGTGCAGGGATTGTATCAAAGCTTGGGTGAACGGCCTCAGTCCGTTCTTTGTGGCGAGTTTCTGTTGACAGGGCAGAGAATCGATGTCCTGCAAAACGGATCGAAGCGGCTTCATCGCCCTAGCGGCATGGACTATTTTATTTTTAGACGGGGGATGTTCCGCGATTTGCCGAAGGTAACGATGGGGCGTGCGTATTGCGACAGTGCGCTCGTTGCGTATTGTCTGAGAAGAAAGATCCCGGTGGTTGATGCAAGTTTTGCCCTGAGGGTTGAACATCAGTTCCATGACTATGGGCATGTTGCGGGCGGGCGTTCGTCCGTGTGGCGTGGCGAAGCGGCAATGGAGAACAAGCGTGGCAATGGATTGTGCGACTTTGGTCCCAATGTCCTAGACGCCACGCATACGCTTCTGCCGGACGGCCGGATTGTCCCTAATATTCGGAAGCGTCCGCGATGCTGGGCATTGTGGCATCTGCTGACGCGAGGTGGAAAGTATTGGAAGAATCCGAAGTGGGACGGTGTCGTTGGGATATGACATGGCGCATGAAAGAAAAGGCTGTATACATCACCCGTTGCGACATAGGCTGGTATTCCAGGAATGCCAACGCCTACCGTAAGCCGCTGGAGGTGGCGACGAAATACGACACGACGCTCTACATTTGCGATGGATGCCGCCTGCCGAAGGAGATAGAGGAAAAATGCGCCAATGTTGTGACGTTTAGGCATGTTGGTGACATATTGGAACAGCGGCATAGAGTTGTTGGGCAGTGCAGCAAGTTCAATGTTTTTACCGGTTTTGACTTCCCGTGCATGTATGTTGGCTGGCGGTTGAAACGGCAGTACGGCTGTCCGTGGACGGTCTTCCTGTGGGACCCGCCGAGCTTGAACCACCGGGATGGTTTCCCGCCGCTCCGCTGGGCGATAGACGCAATGTTCCGCTTCTTTGCCAGGCGTTGCGACAAGTTGGTGCTGAACATTCATCCTGGGCTGTTGGAAGAAATCGGGTTCAAGCCGCGTGCGGGCCAGTTGGAGCTTCGAATGCAGGATGCATGGGAAGGTGTGGATTTTGGACGCACAGAATGGGCTGGGGACAAGAGCTTCGAGTACGATTTCGGGATTCTTGCAAATTGGGGTGTTGGCAAAGGCGGCCAGTTCATGGCAAAGGCGCTCGGGCTTATGTCTGGAAGCAAGTGTCTGTTGATTGGCGATCCGCCGCAGGGACGGGCTATCGCGCAGATGGAATTTGTTGGACGGCTTCCGCAGGTAGAAGCGTTTGACAGGCTTCGCATGTGCAGAGTTCTTGTGGTTCCGTACCTTGCGACGAGAGCGTTCAGGTGGAACTATCCATTGAAGCTTTTCGAGTATCTTCAGATAGGGCGTCCGATTCTGGCCAGCGACAATCCGGGCAATGCCTTGGTGGCGGAACGCTACAGTGGGCGGATTGAGCTTTTCAGGAGCGGAGATGTCCTAGATTTTGTGGAGAAAGCCAAGTCCATGTTGGATCGGACAAGATGAATCGCAGGCTTGCTCTGGCTGCGGCTGTGTGCGCGATTGTTGCATACACGGCGTTATGGGAGGGATGCTTCGGAGCGTGCTCCTACATAACCGACAGCGTGTACTACATGCGCTTCGCCGAGCGGATGCTGGGGAACGGCGTTGGTGACGGGTGGTTTGCGACATGGCCCGTCGGATATCCAGCCGTCCTTGCGGCGGTTCGCGGAATCACAGGACTCGATGTTTTCGTCGCGTCAAAGCTGGTCAGCGTGGGAATGTGCATTGCGCTGCTTGCCATGTTCTGGAAGCTTGCGAAAGACACGTTTGCCGTCCTTGCGCTTGGGCTTGTCAATTTGGCGTTTCTGAAGATATGGCGAAGCACGCTGAGCGAGCAATGCTTCATTCCCGCGATGGTGTTGCTTGGATTTGTTGTTGCAGGCCGGAAGGAAGTGCCTCGACTTAGGCGAATCGTCACATGGGCGTTCCTGTTTGTTCTTGCGTTCATGTTCCGCTATGTCGGCGTTTTCGCGCCGGTATGGACGGCTGGCGCAATCCTGTTTGCCGTGTTCATGAGGAAGATTGTCGGGGGCGAGAAGCCGGACGGGCGAGATGTAGGCTGGTTTGTAGACGTTTCGGCTGCGGGGTGCGTCGCATGGATTGTCGAGGGCTGCTACCTGGTTCTCAACAGACTGCACACTGGATGCTTTACCGGCATGGAGAGGGTCGAGTTGGGAAACGGTACCACAGGATTGTTTGTGAAAATGGCTGCTGCCTATGGCAGGGAGATTCAAGTGTTCGTCATTATGTCGGCATGGATCCTGTTGCTTTGGTTGCTGTCGCGCAGGGCGTCGGGGTGCAGGCCAGGGACAATAGGTCATGGACTGGAATCGGCCAAATCCATGTTTGTTGAGCGTCGGGGTCTCTTTTTTGTCGGGGTTGGAATCATGTACTATCTGACATTGGCGGCATTGCGGACGGTAGGCAACTTCAACGATCTCGGATTCCGTCTGTTATACCCTGGTACAATCATGATTGTGATCGGTGTCTCGCTTGCCATTGCGAAGTGCATTGATGTGGATGGGTGGCTAAATTCGTTAAGTCCGATGCGTTTTTCAGCGTACCTGTTGATGATTCTTGTTGCTGGATGCAACTTGCTGTCGGGTGAACTGGCCGTCAGGCACGCAGCCGGAATCGACGTGTATGCCATTGGTGAACCATACTTGCACAAGAAGCGCGAGCTAATGGAGAAATACGGCACAGGGCAATCTGGACAGAAGGTCCGTTTGAATGGGCTTGGCGACCCCGATTTCTTAATTGGGTGCCTGAGGCCGGATCTGTATGTTGAATTTCCGGAAGGATGCAAGCGATATTGAGCTATGAGCGCTAGGCATGTGATACCTGGCATTGAGGACCCGACTTGCGGGATCGCGGTGGCGGCGAAGCAGTTGATTGCGCGTAGCGTTGGTGAGGAGGGAGAGGTGTGGGTTCATTCGATGTGGACGCCAAAGATTGTCAGGGCGAGCATCGGGGTTTTGCTGTCAGGCAAGAAGCTCGTACGCATGCCGCATGGCTGCACCGATCCGGAGAAGATGCGCTATCATTGGAACAAGAAGCGTTGGATCGCCCCATTCGAACGCTGGCTTTTTCGGCATGCCGAGCGAATCATCGCCACTTGCCAGGAAGAGGTCGCGTGGATCAAGGCGTTTGAGCCCAATGTCAAGCGGATCGATGTTGTCCAACTGCAACCTCCATCAGAGAGCCGTGTCTCATGCCCAACGTCGCGCGTCCAGTTGGAATGTGATCAATCTACCAATATTAAGCTGCTTTATGTCGGCCGACTGCATCCGCTGAAGGGCGTTGAGTTTCTGTTGGAGGCGATGCCTCAGGATTGCAAACTTGTTGTCATTGGTAAGGATGAGGGCGAAGGCCGGAAGCTCAAAAAGATTGCTGAGCGTCGTGGTCTCGATGTTGAGTTCAGGGGTGTTGTCAGTGAAGAGGACAAGGAGGCGGCATATCAATGGTGCGATGTCTTTGTGCTTCCGACCCTCTCCGAGAATTTTGGGCTTGTGGTTGCCGAGGCGCTTGAGCGCGGGAAGCGGGTGATTACCACAGATGGCGCGCCGGCGTGGGGCGATGGAAACACGTATGGCGGACGGTTGACTTATCTAAAGGGCTTTAGGGATGGTTCGGCAGAGGACAGGGTCCGTTTGCTGAAAGGGGCCATAGCGAGTTTGATTGACAGGAAAGGCATTAGATGATGCAAGAAGTGAAGACCAGGTATTGGAATGTTGCCAGTTGTACATATCGGCAGCTTCTTGAGGAAATGGAATCGTGGCGCAAGGCGGGCGACAGGCATCGCTATACATGCTTCTGCGATGCGATGGGTCTTGCGAAGGGCTGGCGGATGGGCGCATTGCGCCATGCCTACCGCAATGCTGACGCTGTTCTTGCAGATGGAGAGGCCACAAAGGTGCTGGCAAAGATTTCCGGCGGCAATCTTCCTGACCGCGTTATCGGCCCATATCTTTTCCCCGATGCGATGGAGTATGGCGTTGACCTCGGCTGGCGTCACTATTTCTACGGTACAAACAAGGAAACGCTCGACAGCCTAAAGGCGAATCTGGAAAAGAAATACCCTGGAATCAAGATAGTGGGTACATACGCTCCTGAATATGCCCCAGATCCAACGCCTCCCGTGATTGAGCCAGGCAGCGTCGATTTCTTCTGGGTCGGGCTTGGCAACCCAAAGCAGGAAATCTGGTGCCATAGGCACGCCAGTGAGATTGACGCAGTTTGTCTACTTCCCGTCGGCGCCGTATTTGACTTCTATTCGGGGACTGTCCCGCATGCGCCCGATTGGGTTCATGTCATCGGCTGCCGTTGGTTGTGGCGACTCATAACCGGAGGCAAGCGTACGTTTAAGCGCAATGCCTGGTGTGTTCCCCGCGCCGCCTGGATTCTCGTTTCGGAATTCTTCCGCGTCCGCGTATTCCGCCGCAAGGTGTCGTCCATATAGTTTTCCGATGAAACTTGCACTTGTCATTCTCGGCATCATCGCCTTGCTTTGCGTGGCATTTGAAATCATTTGCCGTATAGGTAGCAAGCGCGAGAAAGAGCGCTTCGACAAGATGTCGCCCGAGGAACGCTTCCGCTACCAAAACGACATGAGGAAGTCTGAATTGTAAGAAGGAGTAAAACCATGATAGATTTCGACATAGAATCGTTTGTCCGCAAGTACATGACCAGGCGGCATGAGTCGCTGCTTGCCGCCGACTTCGCCAGGTGTGCCGACGAGATGCACCGCCGCATTGACGGCAAGCGGATGCTTGTGATCGGTGGTGCGGGCACGATTGGAAGCAACTACGTCAAGGCGGCATTGCGCGGCTTCAGGCCGGCGGCGATGTTCGTCGTAGACATAGACGAGAACTCGCTGACGGAACTGACCCGGGAGCTGCGGGCGGGCGACGGATACAATGTCCCCGAAGAGTACATCACCGAGCCAATCGACCTTGGAAGCGACCTTTTCACGCGCTTCTTCAAGGCGCACGGTCCGTTCGACATCGTCGCCAACTTCGCCGCCCGCAAGCATGTGCGTGCGGAGCGCGACGTGTTCTCCATCGAGGCGATGTGCGAGACGAACGTCTTCATGGCGAAAAAACTGCTGGACTTGCTGCTGGACCATCCGCCGGAAGCCTTCTTCTGCGTCTCCACCGACAAGGCGGCGAATCCTGTCAACGTGATGGGCGCGACGAAGAAGCTGATGGAGGAAACCATCATGGCGTATTCGGACCGTCTGCCGATCAAGACGGCCCGCTTCGCCAATGTCGCCTTCTCCAATGGCTCCCTGCCGATTGGATGGCTTAACCGCATTCAGAAGAAACAGCCCCTGAGCTGCCCGCTGGGGATTCGCCGGTTCTTCGTAAGTCCTGTTGAGTCCGGCGAGCTATGCCTGTTCGCTTCCGTGATGGCGGAATCCGGCGACATCGTGTATCCGAAGCTTGACCCTGAGAAGGACATGATTCCGTTTGATGCCGTCGTCAAGGACATGCTGGACGACATGGGGTTTGGATGCAGGGCTTGCGCGTCAACGGAGGAAGCGAAGAAGGCTATGGGGGATTTCCTTGGCCACAAAGAACACAAAGAGGTGTTTGAGAATGGCGGGGGATATCCTTGCGAGTTCTTCGGTAGCGATACGAGCGGAGAGAAAACGTTTGAGGAGTTCTACACCGATACGGACGTCAAGGACGAGACAACCTTCGTCAACCTTGGCGCCGTCAAGAACTCCAAGAAGCGTCCCGTCTCCGAAGTCGAGGCGATATTCTCTTCGCTGCGCGCCGTCTTCGCCCGTCCGGATTCCGCAAAGGCCGATGTCGTGGCGGTTCTAAAGGACTACCTCCCCAACTTCCAGCATATAGAGAAGGGGAAGAGCTTGGATGCGAGGATGTAGCTGCAACGATAGAGGGCGCATCTGCGAAATTCACCACACTACACCCTGTTTGTTGGTCGCCACCGAATCATTGAACTCCGATGCTTTGCAAAGAATGCTCCATTACCATTCCGCCTAGCTCCGCACTTCTAAAGCGCAATCAATCTGCAGAGTTTGTTTTATAGGCGGCTTCGCCGCTTTTCCCACTCCACGTAAACTCGGGATTGTGAATTCGTGGTTCATGCTCATTGGCGAGCGAGCGAAGCGAGCCAACTTCAAAGCACCCTCCGTGCCGTCGTGACTCCGAAACCTCCGTGTTTTAGCGCCGCAGGCTTTGTCTGACACGGCGATGCCACTTGTGGCTCGGCGGTGCGAAGCATCAGGCGAAGTGGTAACGAGATGCGCCCAACGATAGAGATGGATGCCGCGATGGTTGCAGGCCTAAGACAATTTTTGGTATAATTTGCGGCATGGAAACGGTGGAGATATTGTCGATTCACAGCAGAGGCACGAAAGACGGGGTAGAGTTCTCTCCGTCTTCGATGCCCCTGTCTGCTCTTGAGGCAGTAATTACTACCATACCCAAGATAGTGATGGGTGCTTCCATCCAGAGTTCTCGGCGTAGCGAAATACGCGAAGCCATGAGGATATCAATTGAGGATGGATCCATAAACATCGGGGTTGTTCTTTCTGTTGCGGCTGCAGCAATGCTGAATGGGACGACTTTTGCTGAGGATATGGCCTCGCTGTCCGTCGGGCGTATCGCGGATATCAAGGATGGCGTGAGAAAGGATGCGGTTGGTGCTCTTAAGAGCGAACTCGTTCGCGAAGGGGCGAGTTCCATTGGCGTTTCTTCGCAATATGCAAATGTGAATGAGTTTGACATGATGCAGGAGTTGGGTGACGCGCCGTTGGAAGAATCTGCGTTGGTGGACTCTGATTCGTATGTCATGGCTTTGATCACCGATCTTGGTGGAAAGAGCAAAGCCAATGTGCATCTTGAGATCCCGGGGCGCGGAACAATTGTGGCGGAGTCCGTTCGGCAGTACCTTTCAGAACTGACAGAGAATCTGCTGTACAAAGAAGTTTTGGCGCATGTAGCGTATAAGGTCGATGTTGCGACTGGCGAATGGAGCAAACCAAGGCTTATATCTCTTGATGCATCAAAGCCGAGATCGTTTGATGTTAGGATGTTTGAAGCGGCGATTAGTAAGCCAACAGGATGGAATTCAGTTGTGGACCCTGTTGCGGAAATCAGGCGATTGAGAGGTGCAGATGTCGCGGCAACCGCTTAAGGCTGTGTTTCTTGACACGAGTTTTCTCATAACCTTGACCGATAGCGGCCGGGACAATCATGATGTTGCTGTAAGGTATTATTCGCACTGGTTTGAGAATGGCACGAAAATGTTTGTTTCCGCGATATGCTATGCGGAGTATTTGTCAAAAGCGGAGTGCCTGCCCGCATATATCTTGAATTCGATTGAAGTCGTTCCGTTTAATGCCGAAGCTGCTGCCATTGCTGGATGCTTTATGAGAGGAAGAAACAAGCTCAACTCTCCAACAGGCGTCCGGGATGCACTTAAGGATGATGTGAAGATACTGGCGTCTGCTGTGGCGTACGGTGTGTCAGCAATTGCCCATTGTGATGGTAAGAGCATGGGTAAGTTCATTGCGCAGTCGCATGAACTCTTGCCGGAAGCATCGAGTTTAACGTCAATCTTGTTGGCAGATGGTTTCAACACGGGAACAGCCAATCTAGGCGCACTCGAACTGCCGCTTTAATCCACTAGTGCCAATTCCCATGTCTTTAGCACAATCTTTCTAGATTGCGCTTGCGTTCAGTTGCCAATCTTATGAAACTATTAATCACTGGTGCCTACGGGTTCGTAGGCACGAATCTCTGCCGCTACCTTGCCGGCAAGGGGCATGCTTGCCTGGCCCTGGACATTACCAGGGCGAAGCGCGACGATGTGCCATACGAATCGTTCTATTCGTGGGACGACCTTGGCAAAATCGACTTCTCCGGAGTGGATGCCGTCGTCCATCTTGCTGGCAAGGCGCATGACCTGAAGAACGTAAGCGACCCGCAGAGCTACTTCGACATAAACGTCGGCCTCACCGAGCGCATCTTCAACGCCTGCAGCGGCAAGGTCCCTCGCTTCATCTACTTCTCCAGCAGCAAGGCGGCGGATGCAGATACGCCATACGGGAAGTCCAAGCTGGCGGCGGAGCAGTTTCTTGATGGTCGCGCTATTGTTCTGCGTCCTGCGATGATCCACGGCCCCGGCAACAAGGGGAACCTGAACCTTCTTTGGGGCATAGCGCGTCGCGGATTCCCGTGGCCCCTGGCCTCGTTCGAGAACAGGCGCTCGTTTACGAGCATAGGCAACATCTGCGCCGCCGTGGAGGCGCTTTGCGGACGCGGCGGGAACGGAATCTATCCTATTGCCGACGACGAGATGCTTTCGACCAACCGGCTTATCGAATTGATGGCCGAGGCATGCGGACGCAAGCCTCGCCTGTGGAGGCTGCCTAAGGGGTTGATGCGCTTTGCCGCCAGGATTGGGGACGTCGTGCACCTGCCGCTCAACACCGAGCGGCTTGGCAAGCTTACCGAGGACAGTTTCGTGGACAACTCCACGCTAAAGTCCCACCTTGGTTGGCCGCAGATGCCAATCCGCGCCGAGGATGGGATGCGCGAAACATTAAAGAGTTTCATTCAATCTTGAATTTCTTGCCACAAAGGACACAGAGGAAACAAAGATGCTATGTGAGCTTTGTGTACTTTGTGGCTGGAATCCAAATGTCGACACACCTGTAGCAATGGAGCAGTAAATCGTATGTACAAGTTCTTCAAGCGCTTCTTCGACATAGTCCTCTCCGGCACTGCGATACTGATCCTGTCGCCTTTGCTCGTCCCCGTAATGGTCATCCTCAAATGCACGGGCGAGCACTACATCTTCTACGGACAGGACCGCATAGGCTACAGGAACAGGCACTTCAAGATCCTGAAGTTCGCCACCATGCTCCTTAACAGCCCCAACATGGCCGGCGGGCTCCACACGACCCACGGCGATCCGCGGGTGCTGCCGTTCGGGCGGTTCCTGCGCAAGACGAAGATCAACGAGTTGCCGCAGATATTCAACATATTCCTGGGCGACATGTCCATTGTCGGTCCGCGTCCATTGGTGGACAAGACCTTCGCGCCATACTCCGACGAGGTGAAGGCGAACATCTACAACGTGAAGCCCGGTTTGACAGGCATAGGCTCCATCGTCTTCCGCGACGAGGAGACGCTGCTTACGGAATGCGTAAAGAAGGGCATGGAGATGGATGAGGCCTACGCCAAGATGGTCTCGCCGTACAAGGGCGCGCTTGAGATGTGGTATCAGGGGCACATCGGGTTCTGGACGGACTTCATGCTCATTTTCCTGACTGCCTGGGTAATTGTCTTCCCCAAAAGCGAGCTTGTGTTCAAGGTGTTCAAGGACCTGCCCAAGAGGGACTTCGCTGCATAGTGAAATTCCATTAGCTCCAAGCCGCACTTAAGGTGCAAGCAGCGGGCTGTCCGGCAATGGGCGGCCTGATTGCTATCAAGAAGTCCCGTTCGGGGTGTCCGAGCGGGGCTTTTGCTTTTACAGGGTTGGAGGTTCCCCAATTTTTCTGCGGCGCGCGAAGCTCCGCACGGTGTGGAGCTGGTTTTAATAAAAAAGCGTCGCCTTTCGAGTTCGATCTTCGGTATGATACGAAGTGCTAAACACCAAACAGGAAAGGCGACGCCATGTATGATACCACAATTGCGGCGAAACTGCTCAAACAACTTCACCGTATTTATCTCTCTGCCTGTTTTGAATTCAACTCCGACGGCTTGCAAAGAGGCTTCACTACCGCTTCGCCTGATGCTTCGCACCGCCGAGCCGCAAGAGGTGTCTTCGTGTAGGGTAAAAGCCTGCGGCGCTTAAACACGAAGCACGCCGAGTCACGGAGGCACGAAGGTTGCCTTGGAGTTGGCTCGCTCCGCTCGCTCGCAAGTGAGCACGAACCACTAATTCCCAATTCCGAGTTTGATGATTTGGCATCAGCCAAGAGGTGGAGAGTGTGGCGGTGAATTATGCAGGTGCATCCAGGAAAAGTAACGGTCGCTATTGCGTATTGCGGGGAGTGGAATAAAATGATACAATATCCACCGCTTTCAGATGTGAATGGTGAAATAATGGAAAAAAACGAAAAAAAACGTTTTGTTGAAACCCTATCTGTGGATGACGAGTTGCCGGATTCCGCTAGTGGGATTGAAGTCGAGGATCTTGGCGAAGATGATCCGCCTTTCGATTCTGCACGGATCGAGATTGATTTTAGGCAACCGACAATATCCAACATTGTTGCTCGGTTAGAGGACGGGGAAATCGACTTGGCGCCCGAGTTCCAGCGTCAGCAAAATCTTTGGTCTGATAAAAAACAAAGTCAATTGATTGAGTCGATTATATTGAAAATACCGTTGCCAGCGTTTTATTTTGACGAAGAGCGTCGAACGAATGATGATGGCATAATCTCGACAGTTTGGCATGTCGTGGATGGTCTCCAGCGCCTGTGCGCTCTTCGGAATTTTATCTTGGGACGGTTTGAGGATGGTGTGAAGAGCCGTCTTAAAGGGCTGGAATTCCTTCATAATTGCGAGAACCTGGCATATGACGAATTGCCTAGACCATATAGGCGAATCATCGAAGAAACGCAATTAACGGTTTATTTGATGAAGCCATCAACCCCAATCGCGGTCAAATACAATGTGTTCAAACGGGTCAATACCGGAGGTGTTCCGCTTAATCAGCAGGAAATCCGCCATGCGCTGAATCAAGGTCCGGCAACTCGTTATTTGGAGTCTCTCGCCAATTTGCCGGAGTTCGCGCTTGCTACCGGCGGTAAGATCAAGTCTAAACGCATGCAGGACAGGGAGCTCGTCAATCGGTTCCTTGCATTTTATTTGCAGGATCTGTCAATTTACAGAAATATGGATTCTTACCTTGATTCTGTTTTGAGGCTGATCAACATGGGCAAGACGACGGCTCCTCTTAACATTGTCGAAAATCGTTTCAAACGCGCTCTTGAGGCTTTGCATGTCACATTGGGCGATATGGCGTTCAAGAGGGAGCCCAATGGCAGGCTCAACAAGGCGCTGTTCGAGGCGCTTACCGTGCTCGTGGCCAAACTTGATGAGGCCAGCCTTGATTGTTTCATGCGATCGCCGGATGCAAAAAGTAAATATGAACAACTGCTAGCGCAAAATGAAGAGTTGTTGTTTGCGGTCACTACGTCGACCGGTAATTTGTCAAGAGTGCGGGCGCGTTACGAAATCCTTCAGAAGTATCTTGATGACCTAATCAGGTAATTTGTATAGGAAGGAGATGGGCAAATGATCTCAAGAATCTCGGTTTTGAATTTCAAATCGTTGCGTGATGTGCAAGTGGACATTGCGCCGCTGACGATTTTAATGGGATTGAATGGCGCGGGGAAAAGTTCGTTCATACAACTGTTGTTGCTTCTGAAGCAGAATGCCATTGCGGGGGAGAATCCCGTCAGAGTGGAACTGAATAAGGGACTGCTTCGGCTTGGTACGCAGGGTGATGTGCAATATTGCTATAATACAGGAATTGAGAAGTCGGTTGTATCGGTTGAAAGCGACACCCTCAAGACAACCTATGCGGTCGAAATGGCGTTTGACGAGCCGATGAATGATGAAATAACGTTGTCGCCATGTAGTCCGGACGACGATTCAAGGCTGGATGCCAGACGACAGTTGATCGCCTATCTGAACAATATCCAATACATATCGGCCGAGCGCGGTGCGCCTCGGCAGGAACATGATTATTCGCCTGGCAAGATTGCGGCGAGGCAATGGGGAGAGTACGGTGAAAATGCCGTTGCCTTCTTGGCCGAGTTGGGCGACAGCATTGCCGTTCACGAGAAGATGCGCAACGGAGCGTGTGTGGACCCCATGCTGAGGGCGCAGGTTAATGCGTGGCTGGGCGTTGTCGCGCACGGCGCGACGGTGAATATGAAGGTCAATGAGCCATTGCGGAAGGTGGAGTTGTCGTTTTCCTTTGCCGCCGGTGTGGGCAAGGTCGCCTTTCGGCCCCAAAATGTTGGGTTTGGCCTTTCCTATGTTCTCTCTTTGCTTGTAATGATTCTGACCGCCCATCCGGGCGACTGCTTGATCATTGAAAATCCCGAAGCCCACATTCATCCTCGGGGACAGGCGGAATTGGGGCGGCTCTTGGCATTGGCGGCATCCGCTGGCATCCAGATTTTTGCAGAGACACATAGCGACCATGTCTTGAACGGCGTGCGGGTTGCTGTCAAGAACGGGGTGCTAGATCGGCATGCCACTTGTGTGCAGTTCTTCCGTCGCATCGATCAGGCTCCCTCCGATGGGATTTACGAGCAGTATTCAACCGCACGAAAAATCGAAATCGATTCACATGGCGAGTTAAGCGAATATTTTGACGATTTCATGGATGAATGGGATCGTCAACTCCAGCAGTTGATTTGACGAGTGGGTGCGCCGTGGATGTTTACTTCAATGATCTGACGTTGACGCGGGACGAAAGCCGCGATTGTGTTCTCCTACGGGAGTTTGCAGGCGTCTGGGCGGCATTGTCCAAGGCGAGCGGTGTTTCGCATGTGCGTTGCGACGACTCATCTTATGTCGAGGTTATGGCGATTGTCAACCATATGCCGCGAAGTGCGGTCAGTTCTCTTTTGAGGAGTGCGCTTCGGCGTCCGTATGAATCGGATGAAACATTGCCGCAAGCGCGAGACGTCTACTATGGAAGCGAGTTCCATTGTGATGACGGGAACGGCGCTTCCAAGGAGTGCCGTGCGCTTGGTTGGGCAGTGTCAAGCGGTTCGCTTGCGGTGGGTGTTTGTTCGAGCGCCTATTGGGAGAGTTTGTCCATATCTGTTTGCGTAACATATTTGGACGCTCCGCCTAAAAGAATTGATGCGCTCTGCGTGACGAAATTGTCGCATTTGAGAGATGTGCGTGTGTCTGCCTGGTGCGAAAAGATCCGGGTGCCGATTCCCGTCCCCACATTAATTCCGCCGAGCGAGAAAAAGATTTCCATAGCCGGTGACCATCATGGTCAGGATGTCATGAAGAATTTTGCGGACAGATTGAGGCATTCTGAATATGTGCTTGAAGTCATGTCCGCCGAGTATCAGAGTTCGAATTCTTCGCCATTCGTCAACAAGATATTTGACGATGGTCGAATTCGGTTGTGCTTGTATTGGGAAGATATTCATTACCAGTTAATCGTCAAGACAACATCTGTCAATGCCGCGCAAAGTGATTATATCGCGGGACACCTCTCGACACGGTTCGATCTGGGATGGCGTAAACGTTAGAATAGCTTCGATTTAAAACATAGAAGTAATCTGTACGGTGCGGATAGACATATCGCCCCATGGTTGTAGTAAATTGTAGAGCCGGGCAGAGAAGCAACCGGTTGGTTGTTGCGGCGCATGCAATGGCGACGGCAATTGTTTGCGGCGAACGGTTGCGCTTGACGACTTTTGACGAGTTCAAGGACGATTACGCATGCGAGCCCCCGTCATGGATAAGAGTAACCATCGAGAAATCGCATGGTTGGGAATGGGCTCGGCTGGTTGAACGGTTTGCGGCTACATTCTTTGGTCTGAAGCGTGTGTCCATTCCGCATGTTTTGACTCTTGCATCAAGTTGGAATTATCGCGATGCGAATGCTCTTGCCAAGTGTGAGGATGCGGTGCGGGCCTTCTTCAGCCCGCTACATGTTGAGCGAGTAGAACATATCTTGAAAGACTTGAAGGGTAAAGGCGAGATATGGGTTGGTGTACATGTCCGACGTACGGACTATAGGACATTTGTGTGTGGACGTTATTACTTTGAAGATGATGTCTATAGTGAGACTTCAGGTCAGCAACTGTAAGTTTGAATTAAAACTTTCGGGTTTTGTTTAAGTGCACACGGCTTGCCCTTGCGTGTCCGCGCAAGGAAGGAAAGGTAATGAAGATGAAGGGTTTTAGGGACGGCAGCGAAGAAAAGAAAGTCGAGCTTTTGCGCGAGGCGTTGAAGAGTATTGCAAATGTTTAGCAGGGGAAGCGACGCTGTTTCGAATGGAATTCGGAATTGGGAAACGGGAATCCGGAATTGGTAGATATTCAGCCTGCGGCGCTTAAACACGGAGATAAGTGAGACACGGCGACACGGAGAGTTATTTCCAGGGCGAAGCACAACTCCTAATATTCTCCGTGTCTTCGTGCCTCTGACATCTCCGTGTTTGAGCGCCGCAGGCAGCGTGAAATTGGAGAGAAGAGAATGGCAGTTTTATTGATAGTGCTAGGGGCTGTGCTTCTGCTTGGCGCTATTGCGGTGATTCTTGCCGCGATATTCCCGCCGAAGGAGTGGAAGCCGTGGGCGAAGTCCACCTGGGATGACTCGTTGGAGGACGTATGACAATCGCGCTTTTAGTTACCGGGGTGGTTGCTATTGCCTGGGTGACATTTGAGATCGCAGGGAGCATCGTTGCCAGGCACGCGAAGGAACGATTCGACAAGATGCCGCCCGACGAGCAGCGCAAGGAGCAGGAAAGGCTGTACAAGGCGCATCAGTAGCACTATTTTCACTTTGGACTCGAAGGCGAGCTTTGCATTGGTGGTAAGAAATGGGACTTGTGTGACGAGTGGGACGAGTGAGACGGCTTCGCAGCGAATGATACTTGCGCTTCGCGCAGACGACGGTGTGCGACATTTTGCTTGTGGTTCGATAAAAATGGAATTGGGAAATCGGGTTGATTGTTTGATTGTTTGATTGTTTGATTGTTTGATTTGGTGGTTTGCATGGTTAAGATTGGAATTGGAACTGGCAGCACTTTCATATTGGCAACATTCATTTTGCGCTGACGCGCGACCACGGAAGCTGGGGAGGACGATTGTTTGATTGTTTGAATTGTTTGATTTGGTGGTTTGCTTAGATTGCGCGAAGCGCCGGTGAAGCGCGCCTTTTGCCACTTTTGCCCCTATGCCCCCTTTGTCCTAACAATCACAGGTAACATTCGACTCAAACAATCAAACAATCAAACAATACAAACAATCAAACAATACTCAAACCCTTGCAATTCCCAGCAATCAATTCCCGATTTCCGTTTCCGAATTCCCGACTCAAACCCTCAAACACCCAAACACTCAAACCCTTGCAAGGCCGAGGCGGCCTTGCTACACCGTTTCCCGATTCCGAATTTCCAATTCCCATTCAAAGTGGCGGGGCGAAGGTTGGATTGCCGGAGTGAGAGCCTTGGAATTAGTCCGAAGATTGTGCGCACAGACACCATGTTTTTTGGTATAATGTTTCATTATGAAAACAATAACACACCTTGCACTTGTTGCGGCTGCGGCCGCTGGATTCGCTGGAAATGCGTTCGCCGACAGCCTCGTCACGAAGGCTTCCTTCAAGGGAAACGAGATTCGGCTCTACGAAAAACCGCTTGCCTACGAGATCGTGAGCGGCGGGAAGACGGTCGTCCCAAAGACCGAAATAGGCATCGAGCTGGACGGCAAGAATCTCAAGGACGCGCAGCACCGCGGCCTCTCTAAAGGCAGTGCTGTGCCCGGGACGCTCAAGGAGAAAACCCCCGTTTACAAGAAAGGCTCGCTCGATCATGGCGGCGTAGAGTCGACCCCAAGTTACGCAGGTGCCGACTTCGGCGACTTCGAGGTGCGTCTTGTGGCGCGCGCGGATGGCGTGGCGTGGCGCTTCGAGGTCAAGAAGGCGGCGACGATCGGCTTCGAGAACGCGTCGCTTACCGTTCCAGCCGGCGCGCGCTGCTGGTTCAACCGCACCGGCGCGAAGAGCTGGGGCAACGAGGAGACTGTCCCGGAGTTCGCCGATGCCGACAGGCTTCCGAACGACTCGGGCAGTATATTCTACCTGCCGTTCGTCTATTCTGTGGACGGCAAGACCGTTGCCGTTACCGAAACCGACCTCCACTCGTATCCGATCTGGAATTTCGGCAAGGTCGAGAAAACCGACGCCGGCATGAAGCTTTCCGCTGCGATGGAGAAGTTCCCCAAGACGACCGAGCGCGTCGGTGGCTGGGGTGGCGAGAAGGGCCTCAAGACAGGCGGACGCTGGGTGAGGATCAAGGATCACGAGGAATATCTCGTCAAGACCGACGGTCCCTGCGCGCTTCCGTGGCGTACGTTCGTGATCGCGGACGCGCCTTCCAAGCTCTGCGAAGCCGACATCGTGTATGCGCTCGCAACTCCTCCGAAGGGCGACTTCTCCTGGGTGAAGCCGGGCAAGGTCGCGTGGGACTGGTGGAACGCCTTTGACAACGGCGCCGGCTGCAACACGAAGACGTACGAGCGCTTCATCGACTTCGCCGCGAAGAACGGCGTCGAGTACGTGATCTTCGACGAAGGCTGGAGCGAGTCGCTCAACATCTGGAAGTACAGCAGGGAAGTGGACGTTCCGCACCTCATCGACTACGCGAACAAGAAGGGCGTGGGGATCATCCTCTGGATGGCGTGGGCGCAGGTCTACGGCGAGGAGGCGAAGGTCGCGGAGCACTTCTCGAAGCTCGGCGCAAAGGGCTTCAAGGTCGACTTCATGGACCGCGGCGACGCCGAGGTAGCCACGTTCCTCGAGAAGTTCGCGGCCGAGTGCGCCAAGCACAAGATGCTCGTTGACTACCACGGCGCGTATCGCCCCGTGGGCCTCAACCGCAAGTACCCCAACGTCATCAACTACGAGGGCATCCACGGCCTCGAGCAGATGAAGTGGGCTCCTGCGAACAAGGACATGCCGATGAACGACGTCGCGTGCTTCTTCCTCCGCCTGACCGCAGGTCCGATGGACTACACCCCCGGCGCGATGCTCAACAAGCCGTACGGCAAGTACTCGTCTGGGGATGGCGGACGCTATCCGGGGTCGGTCGGCACGCGCTGCCACCAGATGGCGATGATGTCGCTCTACGAGGGATACCTGCAGATGCTCTGCGACTCGCCCACCAACTACGAGAAGAACGAGGAGTGCTTCAAGTTCATGGCCAAGGTTCCGACCGTGTGGGACGACACCGTGGGCCTGGGCGGATGCCCCGAGACCTACGCCGCCGCCGCGCGCAAGGCGAAGGACGGCAGCTGGTATGCGTCCGGCCTCTGCAACAAGGAACCGCGCGAAGTCTCGTTCGACACCGCCTTCCTAAAGGACGGCGAATGGAACGCGGAGATATTCCGCGACGCGCAGGACTGCGCCACCGAGCCTACGCACTACGTCCACGAGACGAAGTCCGTTAAGGCCGGCGAGAAGATGACCGTGTGGATGGCTCCCGGCGGCGGCTTCACCGTGAGGTTCTCACGTCGCTGAGAGGCGAGGACGACGCAAATGGTTCTGTCGCGTGGCGGCAAGTCCCATAGAGCTGTTTGAAAAGTCGTTCTTTCCGCTCGCTGCGGACAAGCTGGCGCTGCCGTCTCTGACTGGCAGCGCCTCTGCTTTCTCCGCGCTCGCCCTTGTCCGCAATCCGCCCGAGGGCTGCGTTCCGTTCGTGCTTGCCGTCACGCCCGGCCTTCCCGAGGCTGACGCGCTTTGCGACGACCTCAAGCTCCTGACTGCGCGCTGCGACGTTCGGGTCCTCGAGCTTCCTCCGCCGCTTGAGGGAGACGTCGCTTCGCTCGGGCTTCGCACGCGCGCCGCGTCGGCTATAGGCGCGTATTCCACGCGTCCGTATCCGCTCGTCGTCGTTGCACCTTCGCCTGCAGTGGTGGCGAAGATACCTTCGTCCGCCGCCGTAGGGGCTTCGACCGTCCATCTCGAACCTCACGGAGAGATTTCGTTCTCAGGCCTGCCCAGCAGGCTCACTGCAATCGGCTACAGGCGCGTAAGCGAAGTCGCCGAGCCGGGCGAGTTCGCCGTGCGAGGCGGTGTCGTCGACGTTTGGCCGCCTGGCGAGGAGCTGCCTGTTCGCGCCGAATTCTTCGGCGACGAAGTAGACGACCTGCGCAAGTTCAGTCCGGCGATGCAGACTTCCGTGGAGAAGGCTGCGTCTGTGGACATCCCGCCGATCGAGACTGCGGGCGGAGGAAGCGGGGTTGACCTTCTCGACGTCCTGCCTGAAGGCTGCACCGCGCTCTGGATCGAGCATGTGGCGTACCCGCGCGAGTTCGACGCGAAGCGCGCGGCCCGCCAGATATACACCGGCGATCCGGCGCCGCGCGGAGTGCCAAACGGCAGATTCGACTGCGCGCCGCTCCCCGGACTTGGCGAGCTAGGCGCGGAGATTGCGCGCAACCCGGAGCTTCTAGATTCCGCGAGGACGCGGCTTAGGTTGCACCTTGACGCGCTTCGTGCGCGTGGGGTCGCCGTCGAGGAAATAGACGACCTTGCAGGCGGGTTCGAGACGCCGACCATTGCGGTCGTCACAAAGTCGGACACCGTGTTCGCTCACAGGCGGCGCCTCCGCTCCACTGGCGCTACGGGAAACGCCGGAGCGCGCATAGCCGACATTTCCGAGCTCGAGCCGGGAGAGCTTGTCGTACATCTTGACTACGGCATAGGACGGTTCGTCGGCTCGACCGAAATCGACAGCGACGGCAAGCGCAGCGAAGTCTTCACCGTGGAGTACGCGGACGGCGCGCTGCTCCATGTGCCGGTAACGCACGCGCATCTCCTCTCGCGCTACGTTGGCGTGAAGGGCGAGCACGTGAAGCTCCACAGGCTCGACGGCAAGCGGTGGGTGAAGGAGAAGGCCGCTGCGCAGCGAGCGGTGCAGGACCTTGCGGCGTCGCTTCTCGAGACGCAGGCGAAACGCGCGGTCGTCCCGGGAACGGCGTACGACGTGAATGTCGATGGCTTCGACGCATTCGAGGCCGCGTTTCCGTACGAGGAGACGGACGACCAGTCGAAGGCAATAGATGCGGTGAAGAAGGACCTTTCCGCGCCGCGTCCGATGGACAGGCTCCTCTGCGGCGACGCTGGCTACGGCAAGACGGAGGTCGCGATGCGCGCGGCCTACGCCGTGGCGATGAACGGCAAGCAGGTCGCGGTGCTTGCTCCCACCACGGTCCTCGCCGAACAGCATTTCGAGACGTTCTCCCAGCGTTTCGCCGGAACGCCCATCAGGGTCGAGGCGCTGAGCCGGTTCCAGAGCGCGGAATCGAAGCGCGGCACGCGCGAGCGCATGGCGGCAGGGACTGCGGACATCGTGATAGGCACGCATGCGCTTCTCGGCGCGGGCGTGCGGTTCAAGGACCTCGGGCTTGTAGTCATAGACGAGGAACAGCGGTTCGGCGTGCGCCACAAGGAGCACTTGAAGAGGCTTCGCACTACTGCGGACGTGCTTACGATGAGCGCCACTCCGATTCCGCGCACGTTGTATCTTTCGATGACAGGTGCGCGCGACCTTTCGCTTCTCAGGACGCCGCCGCGCGAGCGCGTGGCTGTCGAGACGAAGATCGTGCGAGACTCGGACTCCACGGTGACCGGCGCGATACGGCACGAGCTTGCGCGCGGCGGACAAGTGTACGTTCTCTACAACCGCGTTGCGACGA
>Ga0310786_10004411_pt1 | contig 19644 bp, 15 predicted proteins | sample AusTroGonzalo_MG_FD_203881 | JGI IMG/M metagenome (GOLD analysis project Ga0310786, IMG submission 203881) | Bovine rumen microbial communities from tropical cattle in Woodstock, Queensland, Australia - Gonzalo_03 (v2) (version 2) | ecosystem: Host-associated > Mammals > Digestive system >... | reverse complement strand
TTCCTCAGCTACGGCGACAGCTCGCTCCTGGAAAGGCGGTAGTCTAGCATAATTTTTGCTACCTTACTCATTGTATTTGAACCTTAAAAAGTAAATAATGGACATTACCGATTTCAGCGATATTGCTCCCTTTAATGACGAAGAAGCGGCCGCCGCACTGGCCCGCGTTTCCATCCATCCGAACGTTCCCTGGATTTCCAAATTCCTGTTCCCGGACAAGCCCAACACGTTTCTGGGAGACGTCCTCAGGAATATCCATACCGTAGATGAATTCCAGCAGATTGTCATGTCCAAGGCCATCCAGTGGGTCATTGACAACACCATCACGGAATTCACCTACGACGGCCTGGAGAAAATCAAGGCCCTGGGCACGCCTTACCTGGCCATGTCCAACCACCGGGATATCATCCTGGATCCGGCTCTCACGCAGATGGTCCTGTTCTGGAACGGCCTGCCGGAAACCCAGATTTGCGTAGGGGATAACCTCCTGAAACAAAAGACGGTAGAGCTGCTCATCCGCTCCAACCGCATGATCAAAGTGATCCGCGGCATTTCGGCCCGTGAGCTGTACCTGTCTTCCCAGGTGCTGTCCAAATATATCCGTGAAACCATTACTTCCGGTACCGGTTCCGTCTGGATTGCCCAGCGTCAGGGCCGTACCAAGGACGGTATCGATATCACCGAGCAGGGCCTGCTGAAGATGGTGGATATGAGCGGCACCAAGGATTTCGTCCAAAATTTCATGGAGGTGCACATCGTTCCCATGTCCATTTCCTACGAATACGAGCCCTGCGACATCATGAAGGCCCGCGAAACCCTGATCAAGCGCCACACCGGCACTTATATCAAAGGAGAGGACGAAGATCTGCAGAGCATCATGATTGGTATTAAGCAGAAAAAAGGCCACGTACACCTGCATGTGGGCGAGCCGCTCACCGAGGAAGAGATTCGCGAGGCTTCTTTCTGCGACAAGAACGACCGCTATCAGAGCATCCGTCACGCCGTAGACCGTCGCGTCATTCAGGGCTACAAGCTGTGGAAGACAAACTACATGGCCTACGACATCGTTCACAAGACCAACAAATACGCTGGCGAATATACGCAGCAGGATATGGAAAACTTCCAGGGTTACATTGCCCAGCAGCTGATTCTGGCAGAATCCACGCTGGATCGCAACGAACTGTACGAAGAACTCCTTCATATTTACAGCAATCCGGTCGAAAGCAAGGAAAATCTGTAATTGTTACACAATTTATATTATGTTAACTTCCGTATAAATTGTTGTCCCCTGCAGATTCTTCGCTTCGCCGAGAAAGACAAGAAATGACCAGAAAAAAGAAAATTGATTTGCTGCTGGAGAACGTGACCATCGAGGCCGTGGCAGCCGAGGGCAAAGCGCTCGCACACGTAGACGGCATCGTGGTATTCGTGGATTTCGCCGTTCCCGGCGACATCGTGGACATCCAGGTCTATAAGAAGAAGAAAAATTACATGGAAGGCTTCATCAAACGCATTGTGAAGCCCTCCGAGCATCGTCTGGAACCTTTCTGCTCGCATTTTGGCGTCTGTGGCGGCTGCCGTTGGCAGCCTCTGCCGTATGAAATGCAGCTGGAAGCCAAGCGTCAGCAGGTAGAAGACCAGCTGGTGCGCATCGGCCACCTGGAGGTTCCCGAGATTCGTCCTACCCTCCCCTCCGAAAAGACGCAGTTCTACCGCAACAAGCTGGAATTCAGCGCTTCCAACAAGCGCTGGCTCCTTAAGGGAGAAGATCCGGAGCTGGTAGAACCCGGCCTGGGCTTCCACGTGGGCAAGTTCTTCGACAAAGTCCTGGACATCGAGAAATGCCACCTGCAGGCAGAGCCTTCCAATGCTATCCGTCTCTTTATCAAGAAGTTCTGCCTGGAAAACGGCCTGGAATTCTATAACATCCGGGAGAACCACGGTTTCTTCCGCAACATGTTCATCCGTACCACCGAGGACGGCCAGATTATGCTCATCATCTGCCTTGCCCAGCCGGACGAAGCCCCCAGAAAAGCCCTTCTGGATGCCCTGGTGAAGGAATTCCCCCAGATTACCAGCCTCTTCTACGTAGTAAACGAGAAACTGAACGACTCCATCGGGGACCAGTCCCCTGTCCTGTACTATGGTCAGGACGCCATTTACGAGGAAATGGAAGGCCTGTCCTTCAAGATCGGCCCCAAGTCTTTCTACCAGACCAATTCCCGCCAGGCCTACCGCCTGTACAGCGTGGCCCGCGAATTCGCCGCTCTGCAGGGCAACGAGGTCGTTTACGACCTTTATACCGGCACCGGCACCATCGCCCAGTTTGTGAGCAAGAAAGCCGCCAAAGTATTTGGTATTGAATATGTTCCGGAGGCAATCGAAGACGCCAAGGACAACGCCAGGCGCAACAATATCACCAACTGCGAGTTCTTCGCCGGTGACATGAAAGACGTCCTGAATGAAGGCTTCATCGCCCGGCATGGCCGCCCGGATGTGATTATCCTGGATCCGCCCCGCGCCGGCATTCACCCGGATGTAGCACAGGTAATCCTGAAAGCCGCTCCCGAGCGCATGGTTTATGTGAGTTGTAACCCGGCTTCCCAGGCCCGCGATTTAGCGATTCTTTGCAAGGATTACATCATTACAGCAGTGCAGCCCGTAGATATGTTCCCTCACACCATGCATGTAGAGAACGTTGTTGCACTGAAACGGAAAGCCTAGTTTACTTTAAGTAACAGTTCAAGTACTTCCTCGCGCCCGTCACGATAAGTGAGCCGGGCGCGAATGCTATGTGTACCACTGGTTTTGAGAACCACGGATTCACCGCTGACAACCGTTCCGTCCAGGCTCCAGGTTACAGAAGTAACGCCTTCAGGAGTGTGAACTTTCAGGGGGAAACGGTCCCCTGCCTTGATGGTTCCAAGAAGCGGTTCAATATAAGAATAACCCAATTCCGTGAGCGAGGAAGCAGACACCTGCTCCAGCGTAGTGGCAGACAAAGCCACGTCCATATAGATACCCAGGGAATTGACATACAGTTCTTTCCAGCTGGACTTTTCCTGGCTGAAGGGGCTGTAGAAGCTGCTCCCCTGCTTGCCCGGATACACGGTTCCAACGCGGAAATGCACATCGGTGGAAGGGCTTCCGTAGCCGATGTACAGCTCCCGGCCTTCCGGAATCACAATGTGCGCGTCGGAGAGATCCAGCACCTGCTTGAAGTAAGGGCCCTTGTGCAGGTTCTCCACCTTACGCGTGAGTACACGCTCGCCGTCCAGATCCACAACCACGTAAATCTCTCCTTCAAAAGCCGGCTGCAAGTAAGGATAGAAAGCCACTTCCGTAAGTTCCTGCCCCACATAAGGATAGAGGTCGGACGGGCCGAAGCGTACGCCGCCCAGCACCGAAACCGCCTGATAATAACCCATTTGGGCGCTCTTGTCGTAGAGAGAAAGCGTGCGCTCGCGGGCGTCGTCCTCCCCGGGAAGCTGCAGCGCAACGCTGGCCATGCGGTGCCCGCTCAGGGAAACCTCGGCCGTAACAGGCGCATAGCCCGCCTTGCCGGCTGCAAGAGTAAAGAGCGTCTCATCCCCGGCGGGAAGCGGCAGGCAGAAATAGCCGTCGGCGTCTGTAAGGGCCGACAAATCAAGTCCTTCCAGCGAAACGCTTACCCCGGAGAGCGGCTCACCGGCCATATCGCACACGCGTCCGTTGATATTGGCCCCTGCGTCGACGAGCACCCGGAACCGGGCAGCACCATCGGAGAGACGGATATTTGTCAGCTGTACGGAAGTGAAGTTCCCGTTCCAGTCCACGGGCTCGTAGAAGAGCACCTGATCCAGCCCCGGATACACCATGCGGCCCGTGGCCAGCGTGGCGTCAAAGGCCAGCAGTTCCGGCTGCGAAGCCGGTACCAGATGGAAGCAAGGATGTTCTGCTAATGCGTTCACCCTATTACAATTACGCCAGTCCATCCAAAGTTCTGCTGCAGAATAATCCCCTACCTGGCGCCCGGACTGGTCTACCCGGTAAATCACCAGGCCTTCAGGTAGGGCGGCATCCCAGCCCTGCCCATTTCGGTACTCATAGAGGAAGAACTCCCCTTCCGTACCGGTAGCGCTCACATACACACCGCCCTCATGCACGGGCGGAAGCACCGCCTGGCCAGCAGGCAGCGGCTGGAAAACTTCATCCGATATCCAGCCTAAAAGGTTTAATTCCAGCGCGTTAAGCGTAGGAGGCGTATGACCGTCATTGTTGTATAGCCCGGAACCCATGAGCGAGAATCCGTACACACCGCCGGCGTTACCGCCCTTGGCCCGGTCCACGTCGTAGAAATCCGGAAGTCCCAGGAAGTGACCCAGCTCATGGCACACCGGTCCGATCCCCGTCAGACGGGCACCGGAGGAACCGTTCAGCTCCGGGGTAATGATATACTGTCCCAGGCCCACGCCATCCAGGCGCGCACCCGTAATCTCCTGTTTTTCAGAGCGCTGGATATCCCACTGCTGGGCCCAGAGGGCATCGGCCTTGCCGCCGGCGGCTTGGTCGTAACCGGCATAAACCACCAGCACCAGATCCACAAAACCGTCTCCGTCGGCGTCGTAGCGGGAGAAATCCACAGCATCGTCCAGGAGCTGGCAGGCCTCGAGGACAGCCTTATCCGGCGCAGTGTCCCCTACCCGTTCTCCCTGCTTGTAAACGTCCTTTCCGTAGTCCTGCATCCTGCCCGAAAGCGTCACAGGGCCATATACGTCGAAGGAAGGGCAGAAATTTCCAAAGGAATTGAATTCGTAATAATCTAATACAGAACCGTTTGCACCATCGTAATTAAAGCCATTCTTGCAGAGCATGTCCTGCACCAGCGAAGCCGGCGCTTCCAAGGTGAATCCCTGGTCCCGGAAACCGGCCAAAATGACCGGATAACGCGGCTGCGAAGGTACCGCTGAAAGTAGTACTTGCGACCCCAGGAGGAACGTGATGAAAACCAGCCCTTTTCGCATGCCCAAAACCCCCTAAAATAGCTGGACGACAAAGAAAATCCGGTCATTTTTTTTGATCCAGGCCATTTTGTCGTTTGTCATTAAAATTTGAGCGTTCTCATACGACTCGCTTGCAAGGGTCTTTCCACCCTTTTGGAGGCGATAATGGAGGGAAATCCTGTCCCCTGCCTTCAGGTTTTGAGGCAGGCCGGACAGCGAAACTACGGTTTGCGTAGCAGGGTCTATAATTCTGAAAGTGAAGCTATTACCAAAATAGAGCGTTCCAGTTTGACGGGAAGGTTGCAAAATCTGATCGCCGCCGGAAACTCCATACGCACCGGGCACGGAGACCTTCGTGATCGGGTCTTCTTCGGGCGGAGGACCGGGCGGAACAGGCCCCGTGTTGGGACCGCATCCGACCCAAATTTTAGCGCAGACAGCGAGGGCCATCAGGCGGCGTGCAGCTTTACCTGTCATGGCGGAGAATCGGTTTGGTTTCAGTCACAGTTTCAGTAGTACAAATGTAGGGAATATTCAGAAAAGATTTACTATTTTTGTGCGGATTATTAAAAAATTATGGCAATTCAGTTTCTCGTCCTCCTCGCCGGACTGGTTATGGTGGTTTTCGGGGCGGACTATTTAGTAGAGGGAGCCTCCTCCATCGCCCGCCGTTTCGGCCTCAGCGAGTTCCTCATCGGCCTCACCATCGTGGGCATGGGAACATCGGCCCCGGAAATGGTCGTCAGCTTCATCGGCGCGGCGCAGGGCAACGCAGACATCTCCATCGGCAACGTCGCCGGCTCCAATATCTTCAACACCCTGCTCATCCTGGGCATCACCGCCCTCCTCCTTCCCATGGGCATCACCGCCGAAAACAAGAAGAAGGACGTCCCCATGAACATCCTCATCACGGTGCTGCTGCTGGTGCTGGGTTACTTCGGCGGGCTCTCCCGCTGGGACGGCGCCATCCTGCTGGCCGCCTTCGTCGCCTACATGTGGCCGCAGTTTAAGAATAGGGCCGATGACCCCACGCCCGACCAGGAGAAGCCCCGCAAGACCTGGGTGTCCGCCCTCATGATCGTCGCGGGCCTCGCGGCCCTGGTGCTGGGCGGCAACCTCTTCGTGAATTCGTCGGTTAACATCGCCCACAGCCTGGGCGTGAGCGACAAGTTCATCGCCATCACCCTGCTCGCGGGCGGCACTTCCCTGCCGGAGCTCGCCACATGCGTAGCCGCCGCCATCAAGAAGAAAGGCCAGCTGGCCCTGGGCAACATCATCGGCTCGAATATCTTCAACATCCTGCTCATCCTGGGCGGCAGCGCCCTCATCCACCCGCTCTCCTTCGCCAGCATCACCTACGTGGACATGGCGGCGCTCCTTGTAAGCGCCCTGGCCCTTCTGGGAGCGTGTTACATCGGCAAAAAAGACGAACTGGACCGCACGGACGGCATCCTCTTCCTGGTCCTTTTCGCAGGCTATATGACCTATCTCATTGTTAACCTTTAGCTTATGATGAACCTTCTCCAATCCATCCCGGTGATTCCGTCCGTTTCCCCGGACAGCCTGGCTGCCAAGCAAGAGCAGCTGCAAGAGCTCATCCGCACCACCCCGCCGCAGGACCTGCTGTCCATGTTCGGCGAACAGGCGCTGCAGTTCGGCATCAAGGTCGTCGTGGCCATTGTCCTTTATCTCGTGGGCGGCTGGCTCATCGGCCTCATTAAGAAATGGCTGAAGAAGAGCTTCGCGAAGAAGAAGACGGAAGCCACCGTGGCTACGTTCACCGAGAGCCTCGTCACCATCCTCCTGTGGATTCTGCTGATCGTGGCAGTCGTGAGCACGCTCGGCGTCAACACCACCTCCCTGGCAGCGCTGCTTGCCGCCGGCGGTATGGCTATCGGTATGGCCCTCAGCGGTACGGTGCAGAACTTCGCCGGCGGCATTATGCTGCTGGTGTTCCGCCCCTTCAAAGTGGGAGATTTCATCGAAGCACAGGGCTTTGCCGGCAAGGTGACGGAAGTGACCATCGTGAACACCAAGCTCCTCACCACCGACAACCGCCTCATCATCCTGCCCAACGGCTCGCTCTCCAACGGCAATATCAGTAACTACAACGGCCGGCACCTGCGCCGCGTGGACATCCCCGTGGGCGTGTCCTATGGGGCCGATGCCGACGTTGTGAGAAGTGCCCTCCTGGAGATGGTCCAGGCCAACCCGCTCTTCCTGGACAGCAAGACGCACGGCGCACAGGATCCCTTCGTGGGCATCACAGAGCTGGCCGACAGCAGCGTGAACTTCGTGGTGCGCGCCTGGGTGAAAGCCACCGATTACTGGCCCGCACGCTTCGAGCTGCAGGAGACTATTTACAAGGAACTTCCGGCCAAATACAACATCCAATTCCCGTTCCCGCAGCTGGATGTACACATGATTAAATAAAAATTGAGTATATTTGTCAAAATAAACTAAGAACCACTATGAAAAAGACACTCGCTCTCGTGACTGCTCTGGCCCTCAGTGTCAGCGCTTTCGCACAAGCTCCGAAAGAGGACAACTACCTCTTCAACCACTGGTCCGTCGGCGCCGGTTTCCTCTTCGACCTCAATGGTCAGGTAGCCACGACCATCACTCCCAACCTGCAACTCCGTCTGGTCTACGATAGCTACAGCCATTTCCTCTGGATTGGTAACATGTTCACCAAGGATATCGCAGAAGTGGGCAGTCTCACTCCCTACGTCCATTCCTTCCCCGTAGGCGACAACGGTGTTCACACCAATGGTATCAACATCGATGACATTGTGGTCACCGGTAAACTGAATACCGCTAACCTGAACCTCCTGCTGGACTATTTCCCCGGCAAGAGTTCCTTCCACTTCACCGGCGGTCTCATCCTGGACATGAGCGGGAACCTGGCTACGCTGTCCGGCGTTCCCACCAACAAGACCGGCGAGCCCACCATGCAGCCCTCCGACCGCGGTAAGAAGGAAATCGCCGGCCTCACCACGGACCTGGACGGTAACGTCAACATCCGCGCCGCCTACGGTCTCAGCACCGTTCGCCCGTACCTGGGCATCGGCTTCGGACGTCCCGTGGACGTGCGCAAGCGCGTTACCGTGAACTTTGACCTGGGCGTCGCATACATTGGCGGTGTCCATGTCTACGGCGAAAGCTACATGGACAACTATCCCAACTGTACCTCAGTAGAACTGAACGAAGCCTGGATTAACGACCCCCGTAACGAGATTGACGGCAAAACCCTCCGCGAAGAAATGGGCGAGGATTACGATGAAATCGTAAAGTATATCAACCTGGCCAACAAGTTCCCGGTGCTCCCCTATGCCCGTCTCACCATCAACTGCCGTCTTTTCTAAGCATCTAAAAAAGTTAACGATATGAAAAAATTACTTATTCTCGCCATGGCAGCTCTCCCGATGCTGTTTGCCTGCAACAAGGGCAGCAACGTCCCCGAGAGCATGGACAAGCCTGCCTTCACTGAGCAGTCTGCCAAGATTGAACTGGACAATCCCATTTCCGTTAATACAAAGGACAACCGCCGTATTGAGCTGACGGAAATCAACTTCCTGCGCTCCGGCCGCTACGTGGCCGAAGGCTACTATGTCCTCAAGTCCGAGGCAGAAATCGTCTACCTCTCCGGTTCCTACACCTTCACCAGCGGCAGTTATGTAACCACCGGCGACCTCACCGTTACCGTTACCGTGTCCAACGACAAGGAGCAGGTAACCATTGGTAACGAGGTTACCACTGTGAACTACACCCACACCGACATCAAGGAAGGCTCCCTGATGGATCAGGTCGCCCGCTCCTGGAAATTCGACCACGCCATCCTCAGCTTCGATGCGCTGGGCGGCCGTGCCCGCTATGACAGCTTCGGCGAACTCGTAGACGACATCGTAGCCCACAAAATCAACATCAGCGAGCAGACCATCGCCCTCATGCGCAAGCACGAGATCAAGGAAATCTCCGTTGACGCCGGCATTGTCACCGTAACCTTCACCCAGGCCGAACCCTTCAAGGGCCAGTTCATGCTGAACGACAGCGGCACCTTCAGCTTCGAGTTCGAAGGCATGACCACCGACGTCTTCAAAGCTTCTGCCAGAGGCCAGCTCACTGTTACCGAGGACACGGCTAAGATTACCATGACCGTGGAAAGCAACCTCAAGGATCTGGGCAACGGCGCAGCCGAAGTCTACCTGAAGGCTGTCAAATAAAGTCTGAAAACGCTTTGTATAAGCCGCACACTCCACCCGGAGGGTGCGGTTTTCTTTTTTGGCAAAAAATAGTATCTTTGCAGGTTGTAACTAAACCTCAAAACCCTATGTCTGTTACTATCAAAGTCGTGGAAACCAAGGCCGATCTGAGAGCCTTCGTGAAGTTCCCCCTTAGCTTATACAAGGGATGCCCCTACTATGTCCCTAACATATATCTCGACGAAATGTCGGCCCTCGATCCCGCCAAGAACCCCATGTCCAAGTATTCCAAGACCCGCAAGTTCCTGGCCTACAAAGACGGAAAGGTGGTGGGCCGCGTAGCCGCCATCATCAACGAGATTGCCAACAGGGACTGGAACCACCAGGAAGTGCGCTTCGGCTGGATCGATTTCATCGACGACAAAGAGGTCTCCAAGGCCCTGATCGAGGCTGTCATCGCCTTCGGCAAGGAATACGGCATGACACAGATTTCCGGCCCGCTGGGCTTCACGGACTTCGACAACGAAGGCTGCGTGGTGGAAGGCTTCGACGACATTTCCTCCTTCTTCCTCAAGTACAACTATCCCTACTACGGGGAACACTTCGAGGCCCTGGGCATGGGCAAGGTAAACGACTGGCTGGAGTACCGCATCTATGTGCCGGACCAGCTCCCCGAAAAGGTGGTGCGCGCCGCCGGCCTGGTAGCCGACCGTTACCAGCTCAAAGTGCGTAAAATCACCAAGAAACAGGTGAAAAAGGAAAACTACGGTCAGAAGATCTTCGACCTGGTGAACCGCACCTACAACGTCCTCTTCGACTTTACCGTACTTCCCCCGGAAGTCATTGACCATTATATAGATACTTTCCTGGGCCTGCTGGACCTGAACTTCGTCACCCTCATCGAGAACAACGAAGGCAAGCTGGTAGGTCTGGCCGTATGCATGCCTTCCCTGGCCCACGCCGTGAAGAAAGGCAACGGCTATCTCTTCCCCTTCGGCTGGTGGCACCTGGTCAAATCCATGTACCTCAAGCACGAGGAAGGCATTGAGATGCTGCTCATCGCCGTGGATCCGGAATACCAGAACCGCGGTGTACACGCCATGATCTTCAAGGAAATGATTGGCAACATCAACAAGGGCGGTTTCAAATACGGCGAATCCAACGCCGAAATGGAAACCAACAACAAGGTGCAGAACCTCTGGGGAGACTACAAGAAAGAGTTCAAGCGCCGTCGCCGCGTCTTCTCCAAAGAAATCTAAATGAGTGCTTCTTCCGCCATGCTGCCGCCGCTCCCCGAGCGGATGCGCCCCCGGACACTGGACCAGTACGTGGGCCAGCGCCATCTGGTAGGCGAAGGCTGCATCCTGCGGAAAATGATAGAAAGCGGGAACCTGAGTTCCTTCATCCTCTGGGGCCCTCCCGGCGTGGGAAAAACCACCCTCGCCCACATCATCGCTGAAACCCTGGACAGGGATTTCTACACGCTGAGCGCCGTCACGGCGGGCGTAAAAGATGTGCGGGAGGTCTTCGAAAAAGCCAAAAGCAGCTCGCTCTTTAACCAGAAGGGCGCGCCCATCCTGTTCATCGACGAAATTCACCGCTTCAACAAAGCCCAGCAGGACGCCCTCCTCGGGGCCGTCGAAAACGGCACCATCGTGCTCATCGGTGCCACCACGGAGAACCCCTCCTTCGAGGTCATCACCCCCCTGCTGTCCCGCTGCCAGGTCTTCGTCCTGAAGTCGCTCGAGAAGGCCGACCTACAGCTGCTGCTGGACCGTGCCCTCCAGACGGACGTCCTCCTGAAGGAAAAGAAGATTCAGGTGAAGGAGGCCGATGCCCTCATGCGCTACAGCGGCGGCGACGCCCGCAAGCTCCTGAACGTGCTGGAGCTGGTCATTGACGCGCAGGCCGGCAAGAGCCCCATTGTCCTGGACAACGCCACCGTCACGGCCTCCATCCAGGAGAACATGGCCATCTACGACAAGGACGGTGAGATGCACTACGACATCATATCGGCCTTCATCAAGAGTATTCGCGGCAGCGATCCCAACGCCGCCATCTACTACCTCGCCCGCATGATCGACGGCGGCGAGGATCCCCTATTCATCGCCCGCCGCCTGTGCCTGAGCGCCGCGGAGGACGTGGGCCTCGCCAATCCGAACGCCCTGCTGCTGGCCAACGCCTGCTTCGAAGTGGTGTCCAAGATTGGCATGCCCGAAGGCCGCATTCCCCTGGCCGAAGTAACGGTGTACCTGGCCTCTTCCCCGAAGAGCAACGCCTCGTACCTGGCTATCGGCAAGGCCCTGGAAATGGTGAAGGAAACCGGCAACCAGCCCGTTCCCCTGCCCATCCGCAACGCCCCCACCAAGCTCATGTCGGAACTGGGCTACAGCGACGGCTACAAGTATGCCCACGACTATCCGGGCCACTTTGTAGACATGGAATTCATGCCGGAGAAACTCAAGGGCACCGTCTTCTACGAGCCGGCAAAAAACAAGCACGAAGACGTGCTCCGTGCTTATCTCGAGGCCTGCTGGCCTAAGTATTATCCCAAAGGTTAGTCTACCTGATAACCCAACGTGCGCAGCATCGACTCCGATGACTGTTCCTCCGAGAAGAGGGTGGTAATGAGGTTACCGTCCTTGTCCCGGTCGATGAGGATGTGCTTCGGGGAAGGCATGAGGCAGTGCTTGATGCCGCCGAAACCGGACAGGGCTTCCTGGTAGGCGCCGGTGTGGAAGAAGCCGATATAGAGGTTCTCCCGGCGGCTGCGGATGGTGGGCAGGAAGATGGCGTTGGCGTGATAGTCGGCGTTGTAGAAATCCTGGCTGTCGCAGGTGAGGCCGCCCAGGAACACGCGCTGATATTCGTCGTTCCACTTGTTGATAGGCAGCAGGATGAAGCGCTGATTCAGGCCCCAGGTGTCCGGGAGGCAGGTCATGAAGGAATTATCGATCATGTACCACTTCTCACGGTCGTTCTGCTGCTTGATGTCCAGGATCTTGAAGATGGTGGCACCGCTCTCGCCCACGGTGAAGCTGCCGAATTCCGTGAAGATGTCGGGCTCTTCCACGCCGTAGGAGTTGCAGGTTACCTTGATTTGGTTCACGATTTCCTCTACCATGTATTCGTAGTCGAAATCCTGGGCCAGGGAGGTCTTGTTGGGCAGACCGCCACCGATATTGAGGCTGTCCAGCTCCGGGCAGATGGCCTTGAGCTCGCAGTACACCTTCACGCACTTGGACAGTTCGTTCCAGTAGTATGCAGTGTCGCGGATACCCGTGTTGATGAAGAAGTGGAGCATCTTCAGGTGGAAGTTCGGGTACTTGGCCACCGTGTCCTTGTAGAACTTGACGATATCCGAGTAACGGATACCCAGACGGGAGGTATAGAAGTCGAAGTTGGGCTCTTCCTCGGAGGCGATGCGGATACCCATCATGGTGTCCTCCTGAATGAGGCTGGCGAGGTCTTCGAATTCGTTCTTATTGTCCAGCACAGGAATGATGTTCTGCCAGCCTTCCTTGCGCATCTGGGCGATGTTCTGGATGTACTGGGGGCGTTTGAAGCCGTTGCAAATGATGTACAGGTCCTCTTTCTTCACCGAGCCGTCCCGCTCCAGAGCCTTGATGAGGTCCAGGTCGTAGGCCGATGAAGTCTCCAGGTGGATGTCGTTCTTCAGGGCCTCGTGCACCACGAAAGCGAACTGCGAACTCTTGGTGCAGTAGCTGTAGTGGTATTCACCCTGATAGTCGGCCTTGGCCATGGCTACCTTGAACAGACGCTTGGCCCGCTGAATCTGGGAAGAAATCTTGGGAAGATACGTCAGCTTGAGGGGCGTGCCGTATTTCTCAATGATTTCCATGAGGTCGATGTCGTTGAACAGCAGATTGCCGTCGGCCACCATGAATTCGTCCTGCGGGAAGTCGAAGGTTTGGTCAATAAGGTCTATGTACTTGTTCTTCATTCCTGTTCAAATAAAACGTGCAAATTTACGTTCAAACCGAGAGAAAAGCAAAAAAAGTGTTACTTTTGTATGAATGAAATCAGGAAAACACATATTCTATGTGTTCGCGCTGCTCACCGCCGCCGCGTGCAGTACAACCCGTGCCCTGGCGCCGGATGAGTTCCTCCTGAAAAAGGCCGCTGTCCATGTAAACGACAAGTCTTTCAACGCCAATTCCTTAAACTCCTATATCGTCCAGAAACCCAACACCTATATCCTGGGGGTGAATCCCTTCCTGTACGTGTATAACTGGGCGGGAGACGGGAATTCGGGCATCCAGCGCCTCTTCCGCCGTATAGGTACGGAACCGGTTGTTTTCAACCCCGCCAAGGTGGACGAAAGCGTCACCGCCATGCAGAACCATCTGCGGTACATGGGTTACTACGGTTCCCGGGTGGAAAGCGACGTGCAGGTGAAGGGCCGCCAGGTCTATGTCTCCTATTACGTCACCCTGGGCAAGCGCTACCAGATCAGTGCCATCGACTATGAAATCCCCTCCTACGGCACGCTGAAGCAGGATTTCGAGGAGTATCTCCCCGCCACCGGGCTGAAGAAGGGCAAGTTCCTGTCGGAGGAGCTGCTCGCGGCGGAGGCCGAAAAATCGGCCCAGTTCTTCCGCGACCGCGGCTACTTCGGCTTCACAAAGAGTTACTTCGCCTTTGAGGCCGATACCCTCGCGAACGACGGCTCCGCGCGCCTGAAGATGGCCATCCGGGACTACGCCCTCGGCGACGACGCATCATCGGCCCAGGAGCATAGGAAATTCACCATCGGGGACGTGAGCATCGCCTACCCGAAGGACCTCAAGATCCGCCCCAGCGTGCTGGAGAACCTGAATATGCTGCGTCCCGGCCAGCCGTACAGCGAAAAGGCCATCAACGACACCTATACGCGCTTCACCAGCGTGGGCATGCTTTCCAGCGTGAACATCAACATGGAACCCGTGGCCGATGACCGCGTGGACGCCCGCATCAACCTGCGCAACTCCGGCCTGCAGGGCTTCAAGACCAATCTGGAGGCATCCGTCAACTCGACGGGGCTCATCGGCCTGTCCCCGCAGCTCACTTATTACCACAAGAACCTTTTCCACGGCGGCGAGCTCCTGAACCTCGGCCTCAAGGGAAACTTCCAGTTCAAGCCCAACGACAGCGCCTCTTCCACGGAGGTGAGCGTGTCCACCAGCCTTCGCTTCCCCAAGTTCATCGGCCTGCCCAACCGTCTCTTCAAGGGGCCCTACATCCCCCGTACGGAGATTTCCCTCGCATTCAACTACCAGAATCGGCCCGAATACCGTCGGTCGGTGATTTCGTCGGCCTACACCTACAACGGCCGCTTCTCGGACCGCCTTTTCTACCAGCTGTCGCCCGTTCGCGCCAACATCTCCCGCATCTTCAACATCAGCGACGACTTTTACCTGTCCCTGCTGAACAACATGTTCCTGATGCAGCTGTACACGGACAACTTCGACATGGGCGTGAGCGGCATGCTGTATTACACTACGGATGCGTCGGCCATCCCCGGCAAGTCCTACCACTATGCCCGCCTGAGCCTGGACATGTCCGGCAACGTCATCAGCCTGTTCAACAAGTACATGCCGGTGAACGAGTACGACGAGCATACCATCTGGAATACCCCTTACGCGCAGTACGTGCGCGCAGAGCTCACCCTCGGAAAGACCATCCACTTCGGCGAAGTCCTGCATCAGAGCCTGGCGCTGCGCCTGCTGGCCGGCGCGGGTTACGGCTACGGCAACTCTTCGTCGGTGCCGCTGGACAAGCTCTTTTACTGCGGCGGCTCCACGTCCATGCGTGGCTGGCAGGCCCGCACGCTGGGTCCCGGTACCAACACGGTGCTGTCGGACATCTTTATCATCCCTACGCAGCTGGCCGACATGAAACTGGAAGCCAACGCGGAATACCGCTTCCCGCTGGCCTGGAAGTTCGAAGGCGCCCTGTTCCTGGATGCCGGTAACATCTGGAACATCCCCCGCCCCGCCGACGACGATGACAACCTCGACGCTAATGACGACGACACGCTCGAAACAGGCAGCTATTTCTCCTTCAAGAGCATCGCCATGAACTGGGGTCTGGGCCTTCGCCTGAACCTGGATTTCATCCTGCTGCGCCTGGATGCCGGTATCCGCATCCACGACCCCGGCCGCGAGGAAGGACACCGCTGGGTGGCTCCCGCCAATTGGCTGGACAAAGGCAACGCGGCCATACATTTCGGCGTAGGTTATCCGTTCTAGACATGATTACGCAGGCAGAAATAAAGTTCATCAAATCACTGTCCCAGAAGAAGTTCCGGGACGAGTCCGGCCTCTTTGTGGCCGAAGGAGAGAAGCTGGTGGCCGAGGCCCTTGCCTCCCGCTTCCAGGTAGAGAAAGTCTTCCGCAAGGAGGAAATCGGCGAGGCTACGATGGCCCGCATTTCCGGCCTTTCCTCCCCTTCTCCGGTCCTCGCACTCGTACATCGGCCCGCGGATCTCCTGAGCGGCGCCAAGCTCCCCGCGAAGGGGCTTTTCCTGGCGCTGGACGGCATCCGGGACCCCGGCAACCTGGGCACCATCCTTCGCATCGCCGACTGGTTCGGCATTGACGCGGTGTTTGCCTCCCCGGATACGGTGGACGTGTTCAACCCCAAGGTGGTGCAGGCTACGATGGGCGCCATTTTCCGCGTGAAGTTCCATTACTGCGACATTCCTTCGCTGTGCAAGGATGCCCTGAAAGCCGGCGGCAAGGTGTACGGCACCTTCCTGGATGGCTCCAACATGTACAAAAAGCAGCTGGACAACGGCCAGCAGCACCCTTCTATTATAGTAATAGGTAACGAGGCCAACGGCATTTCCGCCGCGACGGGCGCCTGCGTGAGCGACCGCCTGTACATTCCGCCCTATCCGGCCGGAGAACCCGGGTCGGAGTCTTTGAACGCAGCGGTCGCTACGGCCGTAACCGTGGCCGAATTCCGCCGCTTACTGAATCTTGATTAAAGCGTAGTCCTTTTCCGGGACATTTACCTTGTAGACCGTGGTGGACGCATGGATGCCCAGGTAAGAAAGGGCCTCCGGCGGCAGGTGCAGGGTGATTTCCTGCGCGTGGCCGAAGTTGGACACCACGATGAAACCCTCGTGCCCGTAGGCACGGGCCCAGGCGAAGTGATGGTTCCAGTCGAAGCCCTCTCCCTGGCAGTAGCACAGGTCGAAGGTCTTTCCCTTGGAGAAAACGGGATGCTTGGACCAGAAGAGGATGTCTTCGTAGCGTGAAAGCACCTGCTGGTCGGGGTTCTCCAGCGCCGGCACCTTGCACCAGTCGAAGATGGAGGTGCGGCCGTCCAGCCCGCTGAAGCCCTCTTTCTGCATGCCGCGCTCCCCTGCCTCCTGGCCAAAATACAGCAGGAAAGGAGCGTCGTTCAGAAGCAGGGACACCGCCAGGGCGGCATAGCCGTTCTGCGCCTTTTTGCAGAAGAAATCGGACGCCAGGCGCTGTTCGTCGTGATTCTCCAGGAAGTTGAGCATATGGGGCTGCAAATCCCCCAGGAACTGCCAGTTGCCGGTGATTCTGCGGGCCGATGCCCCGTTGCACGTGACCTCCCGCAAGGTATCGTAGAGGCCGGATTTGTCGTAGAGCAGGTCGAAGCCCACCTCTTCCACGTACATCCGGTATTTGGCCGTCTCGTAGACCTCGGCGATGAACTGGATACCGGGATGCACCCGCTTGACACCGGCGATGAGCCACTGCATGAAGGCGGGCGGCACCAGCTCCACCATGTCGCAGCGGAAGCCGTCTACGCCCATCCCCGCCCAGTAAAGGACGATGTCCAGCATCTTGTCCCAGGTGGCGGTGTGCGTGTCGCAGTAGTTGAGTTTCACCGTCTCGTACCAGTCGTTGATAGAGGGGGCCGATGTAAAAGCGTTGCCCGACGCGCGGGCCGGGAACTCACAGTAGGAATACGGGGCGACCGGGAGGTGCAAAGCCTCGCCGGGATAGTAGAAAAAGTCGTTCTCCGGCTTCCAGTGCACGGATTTGTCGTCCTGCAGGCCGAAGTTGACGTTTTCGCGGGCCACGTGGTTGGGCACGAAGTCGATGATGAGTTTCAGGCCGGCCGCGTGCACGCGCTCCACCAGCTGGCGGAACTCCTCCATGCGTTTGGAAGGGTCGTCGGCCAGGTAGGGATTCACGTCGTAGTAGTCTGTAATGGCGTAGGGCGAACCCGCATCCCCTTTCACCACCGTCTCCGGATGCGCGCCCCAGCGGGTGGCGTGGCGGATGACGCCGGTGCACCAGAGCGCATCCATACCCAGCGTTTCCTTGATATAGTGCAGGGAACGGGCGTCAATTCCTGAGAAATGACCATTTCCCCACAGGCGGGGCAGCAGCTGGTAAATCAACTGTTTCATCTAATCGAGCTGGGCAAGCAGTTCATCCATGACGCTGATGCGCGTCAGGATGGCTTTTTTCATTTTGGCAACGGCCTCATCGAACGTGAGGTCTTCGTCCATATTGATCTTGAAGTCTGTTTCGGCCGTGGCCATGGGGTTGGGATAAGGCGGGCCCCACTTTTCGTAGTTCTCCTTTTCGGCCTCCCGGATGAGGGCGGCTTGCTCGTCAATATAGTCCACCAGGCTGGCGAAACGGGGTTTCAGATAGTTCCAGCGGGCCAGCAGGCGGTTGCGGAAGATCTTTTGCGGGAACAGATGGAAGTAATACAGGGCGCTCTTGATGCGCAGCTGCGACGGACCGCTGGGAATATAGAAAGTACCGTAGTCAAAGTCCCAGACGGGACCTGCATACATCACATTGTCCCGGATATAGAAATAACTGCTCTTGGGGTGACGGATCTCCGTGTTGTAGCAGACCTCGTTCACCAGATACCAGTCGCAGAAGCTGTTCAGGTCTATGCGGCTGAACCAGTCCCCGGTAGGGGCATGATAGATAGCGTCCTCGACATCCTGCAGGGCATAGAGACTGGCATCCCGCAGATAGGAAATCCAGTAATACTCCGGATAGTCGTCTTTGTCGGGGTATTTCAGCGTCACGGGGACATCGGTCTCCTGCCATTCACCGCCGGAGAAGGCGTGGCAGTAGGCGGTATAGTCGTACGTGAGTTTGTCGGAGGTGTCGTAGGAGTAGAGATAATCGGCCTCGAAATGGGAGCCTTCTACGTGGATCCTTTCGCCCAGCCAGTAAAGGCCCTGGTATTGCAGGCCATTTTCGGGCTCGGTGGGATCGTTCAGGTAAAGGCGTACGAAGATGCCGGAAGGCGTCCATTCGATGTCCGTGCGGCGGGCCGCTTCGAAGGCTACCTGGTTGCGCAGGTGCGTGCGGTCCATCCAATTGGCCAGCAGCACCCGGCGGGACGTTTTACCCGTGCCGATGAGGTTGGCCTTGTGATTGAGTTTGAGCGCGTAGGGCTTCTTGGGATAGGCTGTCCAGGTGGTATTGCCGCGCCCTTTGATTTTGAGGCTGTCGGCCTCGTAGACAATACTGTCCTTTCCGTTTACCTTCACCTGGATGGTGATGGTGGAGAGCTCCACCCAGTCGTCCTTGGAGTCGATGGTCTTGGGGGTGGTGATGTAAACGTTAGGAACATCGTCCAGTTTTGCCGGAATCACGGAAGGTTTTTCCGGCGGCGGGGTTTCGTTATTAATAATGTTTTCCCGCTGACAGGCCCCGAAAATGAAGCTTGTCAGCAGGAAAAACAATATAGAACGAACCCGGGGGTTCATAGAATTACCAGTTCAGGATCTTCTTGAAGTCGTAGGCTTCCGGATTGGAAACATACTTCTTGGCAGCCTCGTAGTCCTCGGCGGTGATGAAGTGGCAGATGTGGTTGAAGTAGTTCTGGGAGGTACCGCCCTCGATGTCTACGCGGCGCGGGGGGATCTTGCCCTCGGCGTTCTGCAGGTCTTTCAGGTACAGCGGGTGGGCCGTGCCGAAAGCGTCCACATACACCATGCAGCCGGTCTCACCCTTGGAGAACAGCTCGTAGGCGCCCATGGCCAGCTCGGTGCAGTAAGTGAGGTCGAAAGCGATAGGATCCTGGCAGCGGACATCGTAGCCGATCTCCACGGGACGGGTCTTCACCTTGATGCCGATCTCCTTGAACTTCTTCTCCAGGATGTCGTTGAACAGGACAGCCTTGGAAATCTTGCCCAGTTCCGGGTGGCCGTGCTCATCGTAGGTCATGGACACACCGGCGTTCTTGATCTCCTGAGGATCCAGGTCGTGGAACACACCCTCGGCCACTACAACAGTACCGTAAGGGATGCCCAGGATGTTGCGCTTGAGAATGGCGCTCAGGGCCAGGTTCACAATCTTGTCCAGGGTGATGGTGGTCTTGTTGAACATCTCGGGGATGATGGTCATCGGGCAGTGCGTAGCCTCGCCGATACCCAGGGCCAGGTGACCGGCGCTGCGGCCCATGGCGCTGATGATGAGCCAGTTGCCGCTGGTGCGGGC
>Ga0310786_10004410_pt1 | contig 19647 bp, 17 predicted proteins | sample AusTroGonzalo_MG_FD_203881 | JGI IMG/M metagenome (GOLD analysis project Ga0310786, IMG submission 203881) | Bovine rumen microbial communities from tropical cattle in Woodstock, Queensland, Australia - Gonzalo_03 (v2) (version 2) | ecosystem: Host-associated > Mammals > Digestive system >... | reverse complement strand
ACCCTTTTCTTTGGTAGAAGTCATTAGCAGATTCCTCCAAAGAAAAGGGTCTCGGCTACAATGCCGTGCTCGAAGTCGGGCAGGTAAAGGCTTTCATTTTCACCATGGGCGTTGCATTCGGGGTCTTCAAGTCCTGTTAGCAAAATAGGAATGTCGCCGAAGGTGTTGCGGAAAAGTTCTGCACCAGGAATGCTTGCGCCGCAACCGATAAACTTGGTCTCGGCGTTGTAGGCGGTTGCCATCGATTCGCTCATTTTCTGGAAGAACGGGTGAGCGGTATCGGTTACAAACGGGTTTGCGCCATCTTCAGTCACAATGCTGCATTGCAGTCCGTAAGGCACTTGCGCCTGCAAAAATTCCACTAGCTGTTGGGTGGCAATGTCGGCGTCCATGCCGGGCGCGAGTCGAATGCCTATGCGGGCGTAGGCGCTGTTCTGCAGAACGTTTCCGGCGTTCATGCGGCTACCGACTTCTATCGCGGTCACCACAAGCGAAGGCCTGCGCCACAGCGACAAGAGAATTTCGTCTTCGGGCACCTTGAGCTGTACGCTGTCCAGAACACCGCCGTCGTTTCTGAAAATCTTTTCGGTCATGCCAAGGCTCTTGTACGAGGCAAGTTCCGCTTCAGTCGGGGGCACGAGCGTGTCTTCGAAATTCGGAATTAAAATGTTGCCCTTGCCGTCGGTCAAGTTTGCAATCATGCGGCAAAGCACTTGACCGGGGTCAGGAATCGGGCCAGACCAACTGCCAGAATGGAGCGGAGCCTTGGTCGCTTTAAGTTCCACGTTCACGGCACTCATACCGCGGAGCGTCGTGGTAATCGAGGGCGTGCCCTTTGCAAAGTTTCCGAGGTCGGCCACAATCACGGCGTCGCATTTCAGAAGCTCGGCGTACTTTTTCAAAATCGTTTCAAAGCCTGCGCTGCCAGATTCCTCTTCGCCTTCAATCAAAAACTTGAGGTTCGGGCCGTCATTCTTCTTCCAGGCGCGAACCTGTTCCAGAGCGGCTAGGTGGGTCACGATGCCGGCCTTGTCGTCGGCGGTGCCGCGGCCAAAAAGTCGGTCGCCTTGCTGGCTTGCTTCAAAAGGCTTGGTGTTCCAAAGCAATTCGCGCATGGGGGGCTGCACGTCGTGGTGGGCGTACAAAAGCACAGTCGGCTTATCGGGGCTTGTCAAGCTTTCGCCGTATACAGAGGGGCGACCGCTCGGTGGTAACAAAAATTGTACGTTGGTTAGGCCTGCGTCCAAAAACAGCTTTTTTACGGCTTCGGCCGATTCCAACACGTATTTCTGGTCAAAATTGTCAAAACTGATCGAAGGAATTCGCACCAGATCACTTAATGTCTTGATATAATCCGGCATTTTAGAGTGAATAGCCGAAACGATAGAATCAATTGTTTTCTGTTCCATACTGTTCAATAAAATAGTAAACATCTTTAAAAATGGTCGTTGGAGATAGATATTTTCTATTTTTTAGCCTGTAAGTTTTGGCAAAAGGAATTCCCATGTCTTTCAACTGCGTGAATCACGAATATTACCTGAACTTTGGCGACCGCATGCTTGCGCTGATTCGCCGCATTTTTCACAAATATCCCGAATTCCGTCACGATTCTTTTAAACATGTCGCAAGGCTTGCTCCGTATATCCCGTTTTTGGGCGGTCGACCGGACTTGAGCAAGACCCTCAAGCGCGTTATTACCTTCCCGGACCACAGTAATTCTCTGTACCTCGGTTGCCCCATTATTCTGGCAGCAGGTGCCAACAAGACTGCCAAGCGCATTTGCGACTATGCGAACTTGGGCTTTGGTGGCATTACGGTCGGAACCGCTACCCGCAAGTTCCGCGAAGGTAACACGCACCGCCCGCGTATCGGTTTTCTTGAAAACGACCGTGCTATTCACAATAGCATGGGCCTCAACAACGAAGGCGTCGAAGTCATTGCACGTCGAGCCGACGAACAGCTGATGAAGGCTCACAAGGTGGGGCTTTGCGTAGGCGTGTCTGTGGCCGAAACCCCGGGCCTTACCGACGACGAAGAAAAGCTGAAGGATTTGCTCGAAAGTTTCGCCATCGCTTACAAGGCGGGCGACTTTATCGAAATCAATTTGAGCTGCCCCAATACCGGCGAATCTCGCGTAGACATGGACTTGTCGCTGACGGAACGCATTTTCGGCGAAATCATGAAGTACCGCAATGCCCAGGCGATTCGCAAGGCTGTGTATGCTAAAATCAGCCCCGACCTGTCGGAACGACACTTGGTGAACGTGATGGACATGATCGTGCGCACGGGCGTGAACGGTGTGGTGGTTGGCAATACTTACCCGACTAAAAAGATGAGTGAACTCCCGGTTGAATCCAAGTTCGAAGACTTGACTCCGCTTCGCGCTGATGGCGACTGCGGCGGTATGTCGGGCAGACCGCTCTATGAAAACATGATGTGGAATGTAACTTACATCCGCAAGCATTACCCTGAAATCAGCGTGATTGCGTGCGGAGGCATTGACCACGGCTTCAAGATTTTTGACTTGATCAAGCTTGGTGTCGATGCGGTGGAATGCTATTCTGTGGTGGCTTTCCGCTGGATGGCGGCTCACGCCATGCGTAAGGAACTCGAAGCGGCTATCCGTGAATCGGGTTATACGACTCTTTCGGATTACGACGACCATAACCCGAAGCAAACCAAAGCCGTTTAGTTTCGTTCAAGACACAAGTGCAATTTGTAATGTGAAATGTGCAGTGTGAAATTAAGATCTCATCTCACATTCCACATCTCACATCTCTCATAAAATGAAACCATTACTTCTTTTTCATAAAACCTTATTTTTCTTGCTTCTTGCAACAGGAATCTCTTTTGCTGTCCCCTGGCTTGGCGTTACTTTTAAAAAGGCGACTTTCGAAAATCACCTTGCTTTAAATGTGATCGGCGTGCATCCGGAATCGGGCTGCTTTACGGCGGGTATGGTTGCTGGCGACCAGATTATCGGCGTGCAGGGCCAAACGCTTACGGACATGTCGCAAATTCAGTCTGCGGTCACAGGCCACAAGGCGGGTCAGAAGATTAAGGTTGAAATTGCCCGCGAAGGCAAAAAGCAAACGCTGACAGTTGCCCTCACGGAACGTCCCGATGACATCAGCAGTCTGACGGGTTCCGCCATCGGCAGTAAAATCGCGAAATTCGGCGAAAACTTCTACAAGAATGGAGAAAAGCGCAAGGAAAAACCGAAGGCTACGCTCCTGGACTTCTGGGCCACCTGGTGCGGTCCTTGCCGCAAGACGCTCCCGGTGCTGGCTAACATCTACAAGAAGTACAGCTCCAAGGGTGTCGAAATCATCGGTATTGCCGACGAACCTGTCGAAACGCTGAATGATTTTTACGCACACCAGCATGCGTCGCCGTATCCGCTTTACCGCGATGCTAAAAAAGAAATGTGGATGCGCTATGGCATCCACGCAGTTCCGACTTTGATGTTGCTCGATAAAGATGGCTACATCAAGCGGGTCTGGAGCGGCGCTCCGACCGAATACATGATTGAACAAATCCTGAAGGACGTTCTGGATTAATTATTCAATAGCAGCTTTTTTCTGAGAAGCGAAGATATCTTCGTATTCTTCTTTGCTGATGCGGGCGTAACCCGTGGTGATGCCGCCGAATTCATAGTAAGCGGAGTCGCCCTTGACGCTCATGCAGTAAGGCATGTCAAGCGAATTCTTGCCGCAAAGCTTGCCTTCTTGCATAGTGGCGGTCAGGTCGCCGTTTACGTTACGAATCGTGAAGTCCTTGTTGTTTTCGCTCAAGACTTCAAAAATCATATTAGCTTCGCCCTTCCAGCAGCCAGTATAGTTGGCGTTGTCGCCGCAGCCGAAAAGGAACATAGAGGAAATAAGAGATGCGGAAATAAGAATAACTTTCTTCATGCTCTTAAAATAGTATTTTTGATAGCTGTAAAATGCAATTTTTTGTTAAACATTTGTATTTGTTGGCGCCAATTCTGGCTATTTTGGCCTTATTTGGGGTATATCGACTCATTAAAGCCAATGATCGCCCGATTCCGCATTACGAGCCCAAGCAGGTCGAAGACACGTGGTCTGCCGAAGAATACATGCGACATTTGAACCTGAAACCGTTCAATCAGGGTGAAGTACACCGTCTGTTACTCAAGCGCACTCGCCAAAAAGAGGGAGTGTACCTCGAAAGCCTGTTGCCGGTCATGGATACCGCAGGCTTAGAAATCATTCGCTGTTATCATAAGGTGATGGGCGACGATTACGTGCCCGTGATTACCAGCGGTAACGATTACCCCTATCACTTGCCAAATTCAAAGCATTACAAGAATGCGGCTATGGATTTTCGCATTGTCGACATGCCCATGAATAAGCGCCGTCAGGTTGTAGAAATGGCCCAAGATAAACTCGGGCCGCGCTTCAAGGTGCTCTGGGAAAAAGGTGAAATGGAGCACCTGCACGTCGAGTTAATCGATAGCGAATTATAAAGCAGACAACAAGATTCTTTTGGTACCACACGGATCTGATTTTACTAACGTAAAATCTGGTTTGTTTTTTTTATTCAAACAGCAAGATTTCTTTTAGTGCCACACGGATTTTGATTTTACTAACGTAAAATCTATTTATATACTTTTTCTAAAATGCCGTTAGGCATTTAAAATCCGTGTGGTATTTTTTATTGATTTTACTAACGTAAAATCTGAGTGATTATAAAAAAATAGGAATCACGTTAGTGATTCCGAATCAGTGTGATGAATTTAAAAAGCTTGATGCCCTATTTACAACACCTGAATCCAACGTTCGGGTATTGGTTCTGCGGATAGAAGCTGAACTTGTTGTCGGTGCACTTGCTTTCGTTATTGGTGTTCCAGGCTCCGCCCGCGACTAAGTACATGTTCGGGTGTTCCTTGCTCGTGGTAGACGTCCATTCCCAAAGGTTTCCGTTCATGTCGTACATGCCGTACCAGCTGCGGCACTGCCCCTTACGGCCACTGCGCATGGCTGCTTTCGTGTTAGTGTTGCACTTGTTCTGCTTGTAGCTGTCGCCGTAGCTATAGCGTGTGTTGTCCTTGCTCTTGCAAGCGGCCTGCCATTCGGCGAGGCTGCAAAGGTGCTTGCCTTCTTGCTGGCAAAGGCTTGCTGCTTGTTCTTGGCTCACCATGTCGCGGGGGAGCTCGTCAACCTTGTTGGGGTATTCGTAAGCGTCTACGCAAACGGTCTTGCCACCGAGTGGAACGGGGTAGGCGTTCTTGCCGCAAATGTTGTCGCTAGCCATGTCGTACTTGGCTTCTTCCCAGGCGGAGTGGTTACCCACGGAGTCGACAGCGTAGTAGAAAACGGAACCGTTCTTGTTGTATTCGATGGCTTTGCCTGCTTCTTGAACGTGGAGAGTATCGCCAATCGAAAGGAAAGTCTTACATTTGATTTCTTCGCACTTGACCTTGAGCTTGATCGGGTCGTAATAACGGCCTGCGGGCGGTGTGATTTCTGCGACCGGCGGCACCTGGTCGGCGGCGCGAATGCTGTCTTGAATGCGCTTCTTTTCGAGCGAGTCAGCCTTGGCTTTTTCGATGGCTGCCAAAGAATCGGCGATGCGCTGCAAGCTATCGGCGCGGGCCTTGTCGATAGCGGCAAGGCTATCCTTAATGTGGTTCAGACTGTCGCGCACGTGGCGAATGCTGTCGCGGTTCACATTGTTCTTGAGGGCGGCTAGTGAGTCCGCAATGCGGAGGCTGTCTGCAATACGCAGGCTGTCGTCGGCGTTGAGCTTTGCCAAAGAATCGGCCATGCGGATGCTGTCGGCGCGGGCCTGTTCCAGAGCGCGCAGGCTGTCGAGCGTCTGGCGACGCTGCAATTCAAGAGCGGTTTCTTGTTCCTTGGCAAGCGCTTCTTGCTTGATCTGGTCCAAGTGACATTGCACAATAAAAAGGGTCACCAGCAAGAGGAACATCAATACGAGAATCGCGATGTTCTTCTTTTTGCTTTTGTTTTTCTGCTGTTCTTCGTTTTCGTTTGCCATAAAATTTAGCCTGCTTTTTCTTCGGCGGTTTCGGTCTTTGCCGATTCGCGGACATCGTTAAAGAGTTCGCCCCAGTGGCGGATAATTTCTTGCTTGAGTTCTGCGACGCTAATGTTTCTGCGCAGCGTGTTACGGTAGGCGATAGAGATGTAGCCCGTTTCTTCGGACACCACAATTACCAACGCATCGCATTCGGCGGCGAGAGCCTTGGCTGCGCGGTGACGCATGCCGTAGCCCGCTTCTTTTTCGGCGTTACCCGTGGGCATGGGCAAGATACAGCCGGCGGCAATAATGCGCTTGCTGTTCATAATCACGGCACCATCGTGCAAAGCGGAATTCGGGAAGAAGAGGGCGCGCAAAAGTCTAGAACTGATTCGGGCATCCAAGATTTCACCGGTGTCGGCGTAGTTACGCAGACCCACGCGCTTTTCAAGCACAATCAGGGCACCCGTGTGGGTCTTCGCTAAATCTTGGGCAGCGCTTGCGATCGTCTTGGTGATTTCGTCGAGGCCGCTGGAATGGAAAAACAAGTTGTGAAAGTCGAGCTTACTTGCGGCCTGACCGATACGGGTGAGGGCGCTTCGAATTTCGGGCTGGAAAAGAATCACGAGGGCGATAATACCGAGGGTCGCAAGGTTACTGATAAGCCACACGACAGTATGGAGTTCCCACCACTGAGCGATAATCCAGGCAAGAATCAGCAACAAGCCACCGAAAATCATCTGTGCGGCGCGGGTGCCACGGAACAGCAAGAAAATGTAGTAGATAATGATGGATATCAAGAGCACGTCCAGAATATCTGCCGGACGCACATCGATAATCCCGAATAGCTTAAACAGAATCATTTCTTAACGCCTCCAAATACAGCAAGGATTCCTTGGCCTCTTTCACATCGTGCACGCGAATGCAGCTTGCGCCGCCGAGTACGGCAACGATTCCTGCCGTAACGGTCGGAATCAGGCGATCGCTCGTTTCGAGGCCGGGCATTTTACCAATATAGGACTTGCGAGAGGTCCCGATGAGAACGGGGTAGCCGTCTTTCAGGAATTCTTCGGTCGATTTCATCAAATCGATGTTGTCCTGTGCTGTTTTTCCGAATCCAATGCCCGGGTCAATGCAAATCTTTTCGCGTTCGACGCCGAGATCCAAAAGCTTTTTCACCTGCGACAAGAGTTCTTCGCGGACTTCCTGCACCACGTTCGTGTACGGTTTGAAGTCCTGCTGCATGGTGCCGAAGTTCCCGCGGATGTGGTTCAGCACGACGGCGGCCTTGGTGTCAGCGACAGTCTGGAGCATGTTCGGGTCCATGGCGCAGGCGCTAATGTCGTTAATGATGTGCGCGCCGAGTTTCATCGTCTCTTCGGCGACCTTGGCTTTGACCGTGTCGACCGAGATATAGAACTCGCGTTCTTTGGCAAGCTTGGCTAGGCGTTCTACCACGGGGCATACGCGGTCCAGTTCTTCTTGCAGGCTGACAGGCGCGCTACCCGGGCGGCTGCTTTCGCCACCGATGTCCAGAATTTCGGCGCCCTGTTCCAAGAGCATCATGGCGTGTTCGTAAGCGGCGTCAGGCTTGTTGTGCTTACCGCCGTCAAAAAAACTGTCCGGAGTCACATTCACGATACCCATGATCAGCGGGGTCTTGCAAGGCAAAACCTTGTCCCCGATTTTCCAAGGGAGAGAGCGACTATGATCCAGAACTTCTTTGAACATTACGAATTTTCCTGATGAGATTCTACAGTAGACGATTGGGCGTCGCCGTCGTTTGCCGGAGTGGTTCCGGCGGCGGGAGCGGGCTTGATTTCTGCAACGGGGGCGTCAGTTACCGGGGCCACGGGCGGTTGTTTGCCCGGGTCAGGAGGCGGCGTGTTTTCACGCTTCTTCTTTGCTTCCATTTCTTCGAGCGCCTTGTACTGGCGGCTCTTCTTGGTACCGGTCAGCTTTTCACCGGCCATCACGCGGTCAATTTCTTCACGGTCAAGCACTTCGAATTCGAACAAGGCTTCGGCAAGGTCAATCAGCTTGTCCTTGTTTTCTTCGATGAGCTTCTTGGCGGCCTGGTCCAAACGCTTGATGAGGCTGTTCACCGCGTTGTCGATCTTTTCGGCCATCATTTCGGACATTTCTTTTGGCTTAGAGATTTCGCGGCCGAGGAACACTTCGCCGTCGGTGCGGCTATAGCATACCGGTCCGATTTCGTCGTCGAAGCCCCATTCCGTCACCATCTTGCGGGCAAGTTCCGTTGCGCGCTGAATGTCGTTGCTGGCGCCTGTGCTCTGGTGGTTGAAGAAGATGAGTTCGGCGAGGCGGCCAGACATCATGATCATGATGCGTTCTTCGGCGTATTCGCGGCTGTAGCTGACCTGGTCGCGTTCGGGCAGACTCATGGTCACGCCCAGGGCACGACCGCGCGGAATAATCGTAATCTTGTGGAGCGGGTCGGAATGCTTGCACAAGAGCGTCATCAAAGCGTGGCCAGCTTCGTGGTATGCGGTGTGGCGCTTTTCTTCGTCGGTCATTAGGAGCGTACGGCGCTCGGCACCCATGCTGAGCTTGTCTCGGGCTTCTTCGAAGTCGAGCATCGTGACTTTCTTGTTGTTGAAACGTGCTGCCAAGAGGGCGGCTTCGTTCACCAAGTTTTCGAGGTCTGCACCTGCAAGACCAGGAGTTCCCTTTGCGACGGCCTTCACGTCTACGTCATCGGCCAGAGGAACCTTACGCTTTTTCAGGTGAACCTTCAAGATTTCTTCGCGGCCCTTCAGGTCAGGGAGTCCCACCACAATCTGGCGGTCAAAGCGGCCGGGGCGCAGCAATGCCTTGTCGAGCACGTCGGGGCGGTTGGTTGCGGCAATCAAAATCACGCCTTCGTTGGCGGTAAAGCCGTCCATTTCCACCAGCAACTGGTTCAAAGTCTGTTCGCGTTCATCGTGACCGCCGCCGAGACCAGCACCACGCTGGCGACCTACGGCGTCGATTTCGTCGATGAAGAGAATACACGGGGCGTTCTTCTTGCCGGTTTCAAAGAGGTCGCGCACGCGGCTTGCGCCCACGCCTACGAACATTTCCACAAAGTCAGAACCGGACATGCTAAAGAACGGCACGCCTGCTTCGCCTGCAACTGCGCGGGCGAGGAGCGTCTTACCGGTACCCGGAGGGCCAACGAGCAATGCTCCCTTCGGAATGCGTCCGCCGAGGGCATCGAATTTTTTCGGGTCCTTCAGGAATTCTACGAGTTCCTGCAAATCTTGCTTGGCTTCGTCGCAGCCGGCTACATCGTTAAAGGTGGTCTTCTGCTTACCGTTCAACTGTTTTGCCTGGCTCTTGCCAAAGCTAAACGGACCCTTGCCGCCGCCACCCATCTGGCGGTTCATCATCAGGTAGAAGAATACAATCAGCAAAATCGCGGGCAAGAATGCGACAATCGTGTCGATCCATGTGCTGGATTCGTGAATGACCTTGACCTTGACGCCCTTGAACATTTCCCAGGCGGTAATCTGGTCGTTGCTCACTTCGAGCATGTGGCTACGGAATGCCTTTGTGTTGCCGTTGTCGGTGGACTTGGTGAAGCGGGCGAGAGCGCTCTGGCTCTTTTTCGCTTCGGCCTTTTCTTCGGCACTCATTTCGCGTTTACCTTCGATAATCACGCCATCGGGGGTCTTCTGGAGTGAAAGTTCGGTAATGACCTTGGTGGAGTCGCCCATCATGGCCAAAAATTCGGTGCGCGTAATGTCGTTTTCGCCGTCTTTTCCTGCAAGCGGGAACATGACGAACAACAAAAGAATCATCACCAACAAAATGATAAAATTCTTGCTACGGTAGGGGGGAGTAGGTTTTCCTTGACTCATAAAATCCTTTTATACGTTCACTTGCAAGATACAAATTTGAGGGCTGCCTCGACGCTTTCAAATTCGCAAATGAAGACAGTAGAGCCGTTTTTGACGATAGAACGCTTGCGGTAAGCGGCACGTACGGGAATTTTAACATGTGCGGGCTCTTTTTGGTCGTAAAAGAACCCAATCGGAAAGCGAAAACCCTGCTCCGAAAGCCACAACCGGAACATTTCCGACAAGTCCGCGCTGGCATGCTCCCGCAGAACCTTTCTTAGCCTTCTCTTGTCCAATGAGATGAGAGACGAGGGACGAGAGACTAGAGAGGTGTCATCCTGAGCGGAGCTTTGCGGAGTCGAAGGATCCTGTAACTTCTTGTCTGACAAACACGGTGTGAAAAGGGACTCACCTGCATTCATCACCTTTGCATACGCTTTGTCCGCCAACCGAGCAATTCTGCATAATTGCATCGCGGCGCCTGGGCTTTCTTTTTCAAGCTGCGGGAGGTATTCGTGCCGAATCTTGTTTCGTGCGAACTTTACGTCGGAATTGCTTTCGTCTTCGCACCACTCAAGATTATTTTCGCGAGCGTACGCAAGAAGTTCTGCCCGAGTTGTGTTTATCAGCGGTCGATAGATATGAATGCTGGATGTGTCATCCTGAGCGGAGCGTAGCGAAGTCGAAGGATCTAATAGAATTCGTATTTCCTGAATCCCCCGGAGGCCCGCTAGCGTTGTTCCTCGGCGGAGTCGCATGTACATGGTTTCCGCTTGGTCGCCTGCATGATGCGCCGTCACGATGGCGCACTTATTGTCATCCTGAGCGTAGCGGAGCGGAGTCGAAGGATCTTGCGTGATTTCAAGTAAAGCCTTGTACCTGGCGTCGCGAGCGTTTTCTTCAAGCGAACCATCTGCATTTTTGAGTGCTTCGCCATCCAGTTTCTTCAAGAAAAACGGAATATTGTGTGCTTTCGCAAATGCTTCAACAAATGCGGCGTCGCGGTCGGCTGTTCCGACCCGCAGTCCGTGATGCACATGCGCAATTCCTAGCCATTCAATGCCCAAAATCTCTTTATTGCAAATAAAATAATGCGCTAGACAAATAGAATCCAACCCGCCCGAAACTGCAAGCAACAAGCGCTTGAATCCATGATCATGGATTCTTTTTTGGATGCTTGCAAATTCGTCGGTAATCATTCTTATTTGTTAATTCCTTGCGACCGAAGAGAGAATTCTTTTTGTCTCTCCTGTCACATTGCTGCGAATACATTCGTAGTATTCTTCACGGTTGTCTGTGCTAAAACTATCAACAGGGCCGTCTTTGTAATAAAGGGCTTCTTCGGTGCTGTCGCGCGTGCTGAGCAAAAAGTCTGCATTTCCCTCTAAGCACTGTTCCTTTGAAATGGCGCCTAATTGTTCGTGCTTTGTGCAGGTTTTACCATTGCTGGAGAATGTTTCGTAGAAATTCATGCCGGTCTGGTCGAATTTGTAGGAACCGTCTAATACAAAAGTTTGGCTACCAACGGAAAACTCCTTGTTTGAAACAATTTTTATGACTTGGGCTTCTACGAGAGAATCTATGTGAAAATCGCTGATGTCGAAGTCCAGATAGTTAGCCAGAATGCTACCCAGCCTTAACTTGCTTTCTGTGATATTACTTGGGTCAATGGTGGTCGTGTTGTATACGGAATCCTGGGTGATGGTGATTGTTCTTGCAATACCTTTCAGGCCGCCGATAGAGGCGGTGCATTTGATTTCAGTTTCTCCGATAATTCTCTGACAGCCTGTTGCTTTCCACTTGCCATAAATGCCGTTATGTTCGGTGCTCAAGGACAATGTTTCAACGTTTTTGTAGGCGTCGTAAAACATCTGTTCATCTGGATCGTCAGATACCATTTTTTTGACAGGTCCAGCCCACATGGAATCTCCGACAATGGTAATCTTGTTTGTGTCGAGAGCCAATGCGTTTTCTTCCCATGCGAATGTCTTGGTGCCAGAGTGGTAGTTGCAGGATTCTAAACCCTGGTAAATGAATCCTGTGGTTTCGTCATACCGATATACCATGGCGTAGGTGTAGCCTTCGCCAAAGTCTATGCTAACCGAGGGATTTGTTGTATTTTCTTTTGATGAAGAAGATTCTTGAGATTCCGAAGAATTGATGCTAGAACTAGAAGCAATTGCTTCGCTAGATGAAGATTTTTCTTCTTGATTGCTAGAAGATGAGTCCTTTGTATTTTGAGATTCTGATGAAGAGGAATCGTTTTCCTCTGCAGAAGAACTGAGAGTCGTTTCTTCAGAAGACGATGAAATGTCATCTGTTGCCGACGAAGAATTGTCATCGCCGCAGGCGATAAGCATAGCACTAGTCATTGCAAACGCAAATAGCTTTTTCATAATGTTCACCTCGTATAAAGCCTTTCCAACGTAAATCTAAAAAATTATATTTGTTTGTAAGGAGGCCGTTATGGCTAAAAACGACGCAAAAGAAAGCGCAAGGCTCAGAACGCTGCGCATTGACGGCTCCCAGAATGGAGCCACCTTGCGGACCAGAGTTGTCCGCGACAAGACGAAGTACACCAGAACCCTTAAACACAAAAAATCCCTCGCCGATGCGGGGGATTTCCCTTTATTGAATTCTTATTTCAGGTTGAACTGCTTGATGCATTCTTCGAATTCATTGTCGTTGTCGCTAGATCCTTGAAGTTGTTTGATGAATGTTCGATGGATGTTACTGTATTCGCTTTCGACGACATCTTGGCTGTGGTCGCCGTTTTCGCAGTACTCTTGCGTTATTTCGACATTTTTTTGCCACCAGGTGCAGGTGGTTCCTTGATAGGTTATTTGATTAGTGAATGTTGAAATTTGCGTGGGGTCCATCTCTAATATGTGGTTGAATGATACTTCGAAAATTTGGTCATTTACCGAAATGTCCGCCTTGTTTAAATCCTTGGCGAAAATCCACATGTCGTTGCTTATAAAGACTGTGTCGGTCGAAAGAGCCTGAATGTTTCGGAGCTGATCGTCGCAGAGTTCTTCCTTTTGCTCGTCATTAAATAAATCGTAGATGACGCTGCAATATTGGCGTGGTTCGGGTGTGTATTTTGATCCCTTGATTTTGCTGCGTGTTGTTATGGTTCTCTGCTGAGGTGCCAGTGTAAGGGTGATTTTATAGTTGGAGGGAATCTCAGAATATTCGCCATGATAGATTCTGCCGACGCATTCCCATGTTGAAAAAATAGATTTGGATGTGCCGACGTATACGGTTGCTGTTTTTATGGAGTCGCAGGCGTCTCCGATGTAATCGCATTCGTAAAGGGTGTCGTTAGACATCTTGTAGCCGAAGGAGTGGTAAATCAAGTATTGAAGGGAATCTCCTCCAAACCTTTCGTCTGAATCCAATCCATCATATTTGTCAAATACGCCTTTATAGTCTTCGGTGACCCACTTGAATGAATTTGTGGTGGAATCGTAGTCGCATTCTTCTTCAAGGAAGTAGTATCTCAGATATTTTTCATCGAAAAATGAAAAATTATCGATTTTCACTGTAGTAATCCATCCGTCTTCAGAAATGATTCCCTTCGATGACGAAGATTTTTCTTTTACTTCTGAAGACGAAGATTCAGCCTTGTCGTTAGAAGAATTCGCTTCCAAAGCGCTTGATGATGAAGCCGGTTCGTTTTTGGTTTCAGAAGAAGAACTGTCTATTTCCTCGTTCGCAGATGATTCGATAGAAGCTTCTTCCGAAGAAGAGGAAAGTTCGTCATCACTGGCAGATGAAGATTTGTCGTCGCCGCAAGCGAGCAAAAAGATTGGAATTAAAGCTAATGGAATGAACTTACGCATTTTCTCCTCGTAATTTTTTTTACGACAAAATAACAAAAAATCCTCGCGTTGGCGAGGATTTGTCTTAGTTTTTCCGATAGAATGCTCTTACGTCTTCCCAGCGGTAATACGGGGCGCTGGGGCAGTTCTTGACCGTCGCTGTATCGCATGTTACAGGGAGTTTCTGCTCGATTTCGTTGAGCATGACTTTTACCAAAATGGGGGAGCCTTTCTTGGCGGACTTGTAGAAGATAAATTGCACGTTGGCGGCCATCGGGCTGATTTCGTAGTCGCGCCAAACGTTGTGCAGGTTTTCCATGTCGGCGGTTTCGATGCCGGTGTTCATCGAGCCGTTTTCCAGTTGTAACAATACGGCGAACGGGAAAATGACGGTGTCATGACCGAAACGGAGCGTTGCCGTGGTCTTTTTGGCGGGCTTTGCTGCGGTCTTGTCAGCCTTTGTCGTGTCGGCGGCAATCACTTTGTCGGCTTCGTCCAGAACGTTTTTCAGGAGCGGGCGAGCGTTGTCGAGACCCTGCTTTTTGGCGAAGGGATTGTTGCCAAGAACGCTGTACCACCAGGCGTTTTGAGCGTGCCAACGAGCGGTGTAATCTTCTGCGGTCCACAAATCGTCAAAACTGAATTCGATTTCGGGGCTACCTTGCAGGCTGTTTCCGATTTCATAAATCTTACTGAAAAGATCGCCTGCGTCCACATTCTTCTTGACGTAGCTGGAATTGTTGAAAATGGCGCGCATCATGCGAGTCGGATTTACATGGCTGTAAAGTTTTTCGTTTTCTTTTTGCCATGCGGGCGTGTTCGAATCGCCGATAATCTTGCCGAAGTCGAGCGGGCTGATGAAACTCATCAAGTATTTGCCCGATTCCTGGTGGATTTCGACCTTAGGCTTTTGCGCATGCAATTCTTCGAGGAATGCGGCCATGCTCACAACGCAGCGCACGCTGGTACTGGCGTAGGCTTCTACGTAGGCATCGTTCTTGAACACTTCAGGGAAGTTCTTGACCATGCGTTTTACGATTCCCTGGTGCTGGGCCACGCCGAGCTGTGTCAAATCGCCTGCGCGCGGGGCGGCGTATTCGTCCAGGTATTTGGCGCGTTCAAGCAGGCTTTTGCCCAATTCGGTGAGCTTGCCTAAAGAATCGGCTTTGGCGAGCGTGTTGTACAGAGCGTGATAATGGTCGGCAGGTTGGTGAAAGCGGCTGCCGTGTCTGCCGTAGTGGCTCAAATAAAAAGGCTTGTAGCCGGCAGGGGCCTTGGTGTACTTGGCGGTTGGAGTGGGGTAGGCGTAGTAGTTGCTACCCATTTTTCGAAAATCTTGGGTGATTTCAGTCTTGATAGAATCGTTCTGGGCAAAGCAAGCAACAGCGAGAAAAAGTAAAAAAGCGGTTTTCTTCATCTTGGATCTCCTGATGCCAAAAATAATAAAGTAGACCGCGTTAAAAAAGTAAACTTAAATTCATACCCGCAGAGCTATTTAAGGCGTTAAAAGTCGGTGTTAGAACGAGTTTCGCCTCTTCGTTTTGCTCTTGTCGTCTACGCTTGTAAATGTCGTAGGCGCGCTTGTGTGAATTAAGCCGGTTGTAATGTCCGTCTTTGTTGTATAAAGCGTAAAGATTGTATGAAAGCCCGATGGTGCCAACGGCTATGAGGCCTATGCCAATTATAATGGCGTCTGCTGTAAAGGCTTCCTTAATCGATTCTTGTTCTTCGGAACTTGTTCCGTGGTCTTTAAAAACGAGGACGCTGAATCCGATTCCTGCTCCCAAAGCAATTCCGCTGATGCCGCCTTTTGTGATTTTCGTGTCAATTTCTTTTTGTTCTTGTTCAATCAAATTTTTATAGTGTTCTTCGTAGTCAATTTGAACGTCTTGCGCCTTTTTTTCGGCATCAAGCGAATCGCTTTCTGCGATTTTTTGCGCAAAGCTTATGGTGGCTAACGCAAATAAAAAAATGAATATGTTCTTAATAAGGCGCATGCTAGAAAAATAAATAACTTTATACGAAAAAGCCTAGTTTTGCTGAGAAAACTAGGCGAATGTATAAAAGTGACCGATAAACGGTTATCTTGGTCAGTTATTTGTCGCAAATTTTAAAGAAGCAGCTGCGTGCGCCTGTGTGGCAAGCGACTTGCGGACCTTGCATGCGAACCTTAAAGAGCAAAGCGTCGCTGTCGCAGTCGGCGGCCCATTCCACGACCGTCATCACGTTTCCGCTGGTGTCGCCCTTGTGCCAGTATTCCTTGCGGCTACGGCTCCAGAACACCATTTCGCCACATTCGTGCGTGCGGCGGAGGGCTTCTTCGTTCATCCAGGCCATCATGAGCACGTCGCCCTTGTCGGCATCTTGAACGATTGCCGGTGCAAGTGCGACACCGTCCACAACAACTTCGAACTTTACTTCTTTAATCAAATCTTCGAACTTCATAATTAACCTCTCACCTGGCCGTTGCCGCGCAAAATCCACTTGTAGCTGCAAAGGCTTTCCACGCCCATAGGGCCGCGGGCATGCAACTTGTCGGTAGAAATACCCACTTCGGCGCCGAGGCCGTATTCGCCACCGTCGGCAAAGCGGGTGCTGGCGTTCACCATCACGCTGCTGCTGTCCACGTTTGCGACAAAGTAGTCTTGAACGCTCGCGTCTTCGGCAACGACTGCTTCAGTGTGGCGGCTGCTGTTCTTTTCGATATGGTCGCAGGCTTCGGCGACGTTATCGACGAACTTGACGCTAGCCTTGAGGGCCAGGTATTCGTGATGGTAATTGCTGTCGTCGCCAATGTCCTTGATACGGCTGTCGTGGCTCTGTGCGTCCTTGTTGCCAAAGAGTTCCACGCCACGGTCGGCGAGGCAATCAATCAATTTCTTGGTGGTGGCGGCATCGATATGGCGGTCGATAATCACGCATTCCATGGCGTTGCACACGCCGGTGCGCTGCGTCTTGGCGTTAATCAAGATGTTTACGGCCTTGTCCATGTCGGCGGACTTGTCCACGTACACGTGGCAAATGCCGTTGAAGTGCTTGATCACGGGAATCTTGCTCTGTTCTACGACGGCGCGAATCAGGCGTTCGCCACCGCGGGGAATCACGAGGTCCAGACAATCATTGCGCTGCAAAAGCATGCCCACCAGGTCGTGGCTCGTTTCGGTCACGAGCTGTACGGCGTCTTGGTCGATACCTTGTTCAGCCAATGCTTCGTGGAAGATTCCGGCGAGGCACTTGGCAGAATTCAGCGATTCCTTACCGCCGCGCAAAATCACGGCATTGCCCGCCTTAAAGCAGAGGCAAGCGCCATCGATCGTTACGTTCGGGCGGCTTTCAAAAATAAAGAACACAGAACCGATAGGCACGGCCACGCGGCTAATCTTGATGCCGTTCTTGAGTTCGCGGCTTTCGAGCACCTTGTTCAGCGGGTCTGCAAACGAGGCTATTTCTTCGGCCCCCTTGGCCATCGCTTCGATGCGGGCGTCATTCAGCGTGAGGCGATCCATTTTGGAATCGTCGAGCTTTCCGGCGGCAGCTTCGAGGTCTAACTTATTTGCTGCAAGGATTTCTGGCTTACGGTCGCGCAAAATCTGGGCAACGCGGTTCAGCACGGCGCTACGCTTTTCTCCCGGCAGGGTACGGAGCGTCTTGCTTGCCTTCTGGGCGTTTCTGGCCAAAAGGTCGGAGTATTCTTCCAAGTTGGAATATTTCAAATTGGAGCAAGTCATAAGCCGTTTTTATCCTTTTTTGAGTATCTACTGTGACTGTATCAAATATTTTACATTGTAAAACTTGATTTTCATCACATTGGAGTATAAGTTAGTATCGTACAGGTTTGTTATTACCCGCGACGTGGGTTTGTAGTCGCAAGGTATCGGACTTGGGTGTTTAGACTCGGTGCATTCCTTCTCTCTCGGGGAGCACCGAGTCCTTTTTTTATTCTAAGCGATTACAACAAATTCACGATCGTTGCAAACAGCTTGTCGGCGAGCACGTTCGTTTCCAGGCCTTCGAACACGTTGAACTGGTTGAACATGATCTTACCGTTACCGAACGGGTAGAGCTGCAGGTCAGAACCGGTCTTGACTTCGCCGTCCTTCAGGGTCACGGAGCGTGCAAACACCTTGGCGCCCGGAAGTTCGTTCAGCGAAATGCTCGGCATGATGGCCGCGGCATTGCTGTCAAGCACAGAGGCTTCGCCGAATACCGGTGCAAGTTCGGAACCCTTGGGCAAGTAGTGCAGGCTGAGTTCGCTTGCGCCCGTGCTCCAGTGAGATTCGATATTGCAGTCGAACTGGTGACTCTGGTTCATGTAGTCAATGTCTTCCTGCGTAAGGTCAGAAAGCAAGAGCGTCTTGCCTCCGTTCTTCACGACATCGACAATCTTGTCCAAAATTTCGTCGGGCCAAGAGCTGAGGTTCGCGGTAAAGATAATCTGTTCCGGACCGGTGAGGGCGGCGAGAGCGTCGCTCGATTCTTCGCTGTTATCCAAGAAGCAGACCTTCTTCATGGCGCTCTTCACATCGGCTTCGGCGATTACGATCAAGTCTTCTTCGGTCGTGTGAATCCTGTTGCCGTCGTTAATCAACGTCACCTGGAGCTTGTAGCTGCCTTCGGTGCGCGGGGCCATCATGGTGCAAATGCCCATCTGCGTAAGGCTGGTCTTGCCGGCAGGTTCTTCAGGAGAAATCTTGTCGGTAGCGAGTTCCTTGCCCTTGTCGTCAACGAGCTTGACTTCGACAGAAACGTCTTCGTAACGGCTGTTGTTCAAAAGCGTCACCTGGAAGCTGATTTCGCTCTGCGGGGCGACCACGTGTTCCAGTTCGCTGATGAGGGCGCGGCTCGGAGTCGTGATTTCCTTCGAGAAATCTTCGAAACCCTTGCTTACGCGGTTTTCGTCGCACAGACCGTCAAATTCGGTGCCGCAGTCGGCCCACTGGTCCAAGAAGAAACCGGCAATCTGCGGGTTGCTCTGGAAGGCGGTAATCTGGTCGAGCTTGCTCTTGATGGCAATGCGGTTTGCGTCGGCCACAAAGCTCTTGTAGTCCTTCCAAATGGACATGTCGCTTTCCACGAAGGTTTCGATTGCCTTGAGGGCGTTCTTGATAGCCTTCTGGTTCTTGGCGCTGCGCGGTCCCTTGATGCTGGTTGCTGTTTCCGGGAGGAGCGTGTGGTTCTTGAGCGTCACCAACATCTTGTTGTTGATGTCGTTTGCCACATTTTCTTCTTCGTCCTGGAAGTGGCTGTCGCCAAGGCCTGTATCGGGCACGGTCAGTACTTCGCCGTCGCGGTCAAAGCTGTGGGCGAGGTAGTGCGTGTAGGCGGCGTTCGGCGTCATGCGCGGGTTCACGCGGAGCGTGGCGTAAGTCGAAATCTTGTCGACAGACACGGGCAAGAGCTTGCCGGTATCCTTGTGGAAGTTGCCTTCGTTGTCGAGGAAGATACTGTTCAGGTTGCTAATGACCGGGCGAGTCATGTCGACCGGGCTAATAGCGTTCAAGAGCTTGTTACCGTTCTGCAACAGGAGCGTGCCGTTTTCAGCACCCATGACCCAAGCGCCAATGCAGGGGTGGTGGTGCTGTTCGCCCACGATGTCGTTGATCAGTTTCTTGACGATTTCAAGACCCTGAGCGGTAGACCTCATGGTGTGGATCGGGAATTCCTGGAACACAATCAGGCCGAGCTTGTCGCAAATGTCGAGAGCCTGGGTAGAAAGCGGTGCGCCGCAGCTACGAATGGCGTTGTAACCGGCTGCCTTCACTGCCTGCAGGTCCTTTTCGAGCTTCGGGTTGTCAAACGTCCAAAGGCCACCTTCGCTCCACTGCTGGTTGTAGGTAATACCCTGGATCTTCAAAATCTGGTCGTTCAGGTAGTAGTCACCCTTGAGGCAGTCGAACTTGCGGAAACCGAAGGTGCGCACCACGGGGAATGCGTATTCGGCGCGCTTGATTTCCTTGCCGTCCTTTTCCTTGCCGGCC
>Ga0310786_10004409_pt1 | contig 19657 bp, 12 predicted proteins | sample AusTroGonzalo_MG_FD_203881 | JGI IMG/M metagenome (GOLD analysis project Ga0310786, IMG submission 203881) | Bovine rumen microbial communities from tropical cattle in Woodstock, Queensland, Australia - Gonzalo_03 (v2) (version 2) | ecosystem: Host-associated > Mammals > Digestive system >... | reverse complement strand
ATATTTCGGCGAGCTGCTTGTCGTCCATGTCGGCAAGCCATGTTTCGCCGGCATTCACGGTCATGTTCGCAATCGCCTTCTTCGTTTCGAGGAGGGCGTTAATTTTTTCTTCGAACGTTCCCTTGGTAATGAATCGGTGGACTTGGACATTACGCTTTTGGCCAATGCGGAACGCACGGTCGGTGGCCTGCGCTTCGATGGCGGGGTTCCACCACAAATCGTAATGGATGACTTGCGAGGCGGCGACGAGGTTCAGGCCTGTGCCACCGGCCTTGAGCGAAAGAATGAGCACCTTGCAATCCGGATTTTCCTGGAAGTCCTGGATCATTTCGGAGCGCTGCGTTTGTGTGCAACCGCCGTGATAGAAGTGCGTGCGCAGTCCGAGCTCGCTTTCAATGGTGGATTTGAGCAAGTGGCCCATTTCGGCAAATTGCGTAAAGATAAGCGTCTTTTCGCCCTGTTCTTGGATGGATGTGAGCAAGTCCAAGAGCATCTGCATCTTGCCGGACTCTAGTTTGCTCGTTTGCTTTGGTGAAGCGACAATGTCACTGGGTGGTGCTTCGCCCCTCCCTTTCGGCTCGGTCATGCCCAAGCCAGCTTGGTCGCGACTCTCGCCTTTAAGGTAGTCTTCCTCCCTTTGGTCGTCAGGATGACTTGCAGTAGGAGAATCTACGCCTTTTAGGAACGTCGCGGGGTGGTTGCAGATTTGCTTTAATGCCAAAATCATCTGCAAAATGATTCCCTTGCGCTTGAAGAGGGCGTGGGCATCGTTCGCGAGTTCGCTCATTTGCTGTTCTTCTTCGAGCTGCGCCAAGAAATGGTCGAGGGTGCGCTTGTAAATGGCCGCCTGCGAGCGCGTGAGTTCGGCGTATTCGTCCTGGATGATTTTTTCGGGCAAGTCGCTGATGATGCTCTTGTCGGTCTTAAGGCGGCGCAGCATGAACGGGGCCGTAATTTTGCGGAACGTTTCGGCGACGATTTGGTTGCCGTTCTTTTGAATGGGCGTTTCGTACTTTTCGCGGAATTCGCTTGCGCTCGGGAAGAACCCGCGATTCGCAAAATCCATGATGGTCCAGAATTCCATGAGGCGGTTTTCGACGGGGGTGCCGCTCATGGCAATTTTCATGGGCGCCTTCATCTTGCGCAAGAGCTTACTCTGTTCGCTATCAGCATTCTTGATATTCTGCGCTTCGTCGATGATGATGGTCTGCCATTCGATTTTGTCGAGTTCCTTAAAGTCCTTGCGGAATGTAGCGTAAGTCGTGAGCAATACATCGGCGTTGAACTTTTCCAAGTTGCGGCGACCGCCGTGGTACGCGAAAAACGTGAGCTCGGGCGCGAACTTTTTGATTTCGACTTGCCAGTTGCAAAGGAGGCCCGCAGGCATTACGACGATGGCTTTTTTCGTCTCGAATTTGCCTTCCTGCTTCATCTTGAGGAGGAACGTAATGACTTGAAGCGTCTTGCCAAGGCCCATGTCGTCGGCGAGAATGCAGCCGAATCCGATTTCCAGATTCTTGTACATCCAGGAGTAGCCGCGCATTTGGTACGGGCGCAGTGTGGCGTTCAGATTTTCGGGCAACGGGATTTCTGTTTCGGCGCGCCAGGCGTCGAACTGTTGCTTGAAATCGCTTGCCATTTCCACGGGGATATTGTCGCATTCGCCGGTGAAGCAGGCTTGCACGAGCTTGGCTTGCGTGATTTCTGGAACGGCGTCTTCTTCGAGAATTTCGCCATCGTTTGCGGACGATTCTGCGGTTGTACCCGTAGCGTTTGAAGCGTCGGAATTCACGGACTCTCTGTCGCGAGACTTCGCGGACTTTTTGTCGGCTGCGCCGGACTTGCCTTCAATTTTATCGCGGATGGATTGCAAATCTTGTTCGGTTACTTGCACGTACTGCGACTTGTATTTTAAAAGTCCGTCGGCTTGTTCGGCAAGTTCCAAAAATTCCTTTGCGGAAATGTTTTCGTCACCGATGGCTATTTCCCAATCAAAATCGAGAAGGTCGCCTGCGGTAAATGCGCCAAAGCTCATGCTGCCTTGCAAGCGCATTTTGGGCTTCGGCTTTCCGATGTTCAACAAGTTCTTTGGAATCTCGGTCTGGATGCCAAACAATTGAAGTTTCTTGAGGCAATCCTGCAAAAAGTCGAGGAGTTCTGCACCGCGCATTAAAATGGGGGAGTTAGCGCGACGTTCCAAGTAAGCGTCAAGCGGCTTGAATCCGTCGGCGATGCCGTTCAAAACGCTTAAAATCGAGAGCAGGCGAGAGTCGTTATTTTCGAAAAGTTCCGAAAGCGGCGTGCGCTTGGTTCGATTTTCGCCAATTCCAGCGCTAGTATTCTCGCCAGCATTTGCATCATCAATTGTGCCGACGTTCGCCGTTCCATCATCATCGCAAACAAAAACTTCTAGCGCGACATCGTCACCGGATTCGTAACAGACAAAAAGAATCTGTGTGCGGCAACCAAGGCAAGAATACACCGAAAGCCATTGCTGGATTTTACCCGGAATCGCGTGGGCGTTGTTTGCGAGCTTCCCGGAAACGCTATCGAAAAAGAACGAAAGCAAGTTGCCGTGATTCGTCTTGAGCGGCGTCTTGTACGTGCGCGCAAACTTCAACAATTGCGAAATGAACAGCGAAAGAATGTGTTCTGCCGGTTCTGCAATTTCAAAAAATTCTTCGTCCTTGCAAGTCCATGCGAGTTCTCGCGGAGCGGTCACTTCGAGGTCTGCGACAATGTAGAGTATTTCGGGCAACATTTCCGCAGGGAGCCAGCGCATTTGCGCGACGTCTTTCCCGATCCAGAATACTTGCGGGTAAATCGCTCCGGTGCGCACGAGGTAAAATGCCACTTGCAACATCAAGTGCAAATAGCGCACGGAATAATGGTGCCACGAAAAATTTCCAGCGCTCAAGCAACAGAGCGCACCCATCACGTTCTTGACGGTGAGATTGCTGTCAAGAATTTTGTTTGCAATTGATTGCTCGAAATTCCAATGCCAACCGGGCTTGTGGAAAAGTCGCAGTTGCTCGTTTTCCATGAGGAATGTTTTGGCGTTGTTCACGCGGAACTGTTCCGAAAATGCATCGAAATTTTCAAAGTCACAAAAGAACTTGTGGCATGCTTGGAGTTCGTCTGTAAAACTCTTGCGGAAGTTCCCGGCGGGGCAGAACTTCGGAAAATTCTGCAGCATGGCCGGCAAAATGTGCGAGTAATCTTTCCAGCTCTTGAAATCGAACGTCGGCAATTGCTTTGGTGGAATGTTGTTTTGCGATTCGCGACCCGAACCTTTATACCCACCAAATAAACTTGCACTTGCGTCTTCGGCATGGGCTAGCTCTGCGGCTTGTTCCGCTTCAATTTCTGCGCGGTATCCAGCAACAGTTGCGCTATCCCCGGTTGCGATGGCGCGGTCCCCGGCGGCATTCCCAGTTGCTGCGGCATTCCCGCCAGCGTTTCCACCAACATTCCCGGCAGCGTTCCCTGCATCCTCGCTGTTCTCACCACTTTCTCCAACAAGTCTTGTAGCCTTACTGAAGGATCGTATAAGGTTTGTTTCAGCGGGCGCCTCTATTTCCATCGATTCCGGCTTGTAGTCCTTGATGAATTCAAGATCAAGTCCATGAATCTTGAAAAGGACGTTGGGTTCGTTGTCGGCCTGTTCTGCAATTTTTAGGAATGTCGCAATGAGGTACTTGCACGGGCGTTCGTCGCGGCAATCGCAACCCATGTTCACCTTTGCCGGGTCGTCGAAAAGCTGGAGCCCGCTCTTGATCATCAGAAGTTCAAGCGACGGACTTAAGGCCTTGTTGTTGAACGCCAACAGCTCCGCAGGCTGCTGCTTTAAAAAGTTCACGAAGATTTCGGAAGATTCTTTGGAAAACTTCGGAAAGACGATATAGTTGTTGTGGAGTCCGCCATTTGGGCCTTTCACAACGGAAATTACGCGATTATCAATAATATCGACATTCGTAACTTGACCGCGCGAGGCGAACTTGATGCCCTGCAAAATAGCTTGCTCGCTTGCCGTTGCAAGAATCGACGTAAGCCACTTGTTTGCCCACCAAGTCTTTCCATAACTTCCAAAATCCATGCTCCCAAATATAATAAAAAGTGCTCAAATGAACAAATTAACGACAGGTTAAGCAGTGAGGACGGATAGAACATCAAGCACCATTTGTTTTTTATATTTGATATAAGAAAAAAGAATGCTTTGGAATATGCTCTTCCCACTCTAAAAGGAATAGAGATATGAAATTGAATAAATACGTACTAGCTCTTGTGGTTGGTATGCTTTTGGTTGAATCGGCCTGCGCCAAATCATCGTTCAAAGGTTTCTTAAAATCTTTAAGCAATGGAAAACAGAAGCAGGAAACCACGGAATCTCAAACGACTGTCGATTCTCCTGCACCGGCTAATTCTCAAGCAAAGACTGCGGCTCAAGCCGAAAATACGTTTGTGGATTCCAGAGACGGTACTACATATAAATTTGTGAAAATTGGTGATTTGGTCTGGATGGCGCAGAATTTGAATTATGGCGATACCATAGCGGCTCCGGGACTGATTGGAAATTCCTGGTGCTATGACAATGATAAACGCAATTGCGCTCAGTATGGACGTCTATATTCTTGGTCTGCCGCGATGGACAGCGCCGGAAATGTTTCGAAAAATGCAAAGGGCTGTGGCAAAGGAAAAAAATGTACTCCGACTTACCCTGTTCGCGGAGTTTGTCCGGAAGGTTGGCATTTCCCTGAATTAGCAGAATGGCAGAATTTAGCGGATGCTGTAGGTAGAAAAAAAGATGCCTTGCTTGCAAATATTTATTATGGAGCTAAAGATGAATATGGTTTTGCGGGGCTAGCAGCGGGTAACCGTAGATTTAATGGTACTGATACCGTATTTTGGGGGCTTGCTAGTAATGGCCATTTTTGGACTTCCACGGAATACAATGAAACGGAATCTATTGAATGGGGGTTGGGAAATAATCAATGGTCGTATGGTGAACCTGGTTATGGAAAATCAGCAGGATACTCCGTTCGTTGCGTAAAGGATGATAGTCTTGCTGCTACAAATGTGGTGTTCCATGATTCTCGTGATGCGAAGGCGTACAAGGTTGCAAATATTGATGGCGTTGTGTGGTTTGCCCATAATTTAGATTTCAAGACAAAAGAAAGTTGGTGCTATGCAAATGGCGAGGAAAATTGTGTAAGATTCGGTCGTCTTTATTCATGGAAGGCCGCTCAAAATGCTTGCCCTAGTGGATGGCGCCTCCCTACGGATAGCGAATGGCCGACTATAATGGATAACGTCGAAAGGCTTGGCGTCGAAGCTTTTGGTAATCGCGATGCTAAGGGCAAATATGGATGGCCCATTCGAGCTGAATTTTGGACGAGTGGCGCTACGGGTAGTAAGGGTAAGTTCTATTTCTATGACTTAAGTACAAAAACGGGCAAATTTGATACGTTCAATAAAAAAGGTGCCAAATCCGTCCGTTGCGTCAAGAAATAAGATCCTAGGAAAATTTAGCGTTGGAAATAATGATTAAACAGCTTCTCAAAAATCCGTTCATATTGATTACGTCTGTGGCTTTCTTGCTGCAAACGATAATGCTTGTGTTGTTTTACGCTTTGCCGGACCCGCTTGGGCTTTCGATGTCCGAAATGTTTGCGGGTAAAACCATCTGGCAGATTTTCATGGCGTATGGAGCCATCCTTGTGATGTCTTCTATTTTCGGATTTTTGAAGAGTCCTCGTGCGCTTGCTGTCTTTTATGTTATTTACTTTTTCTTTGCTGTTGCGGATTACGAAATTTTCCGCTTCAATCATCAGCGCCTTTCGTATTCGTTTATTCGTACCTATTTCCATTTTTCAAATATCACGGATGCAACGACGGTTTCAACACTTGGCGGCGATGGTATCGGTACTGTGCTTTGGATTGGTCTAGTGTTCTTGATTCTAGCCGGTGGCATCGCGTTTTGCGTGACGTACTCGATTCGTCAAAGACGCATGACCATGATGGAAAAGCGCATTGCAAAGCTTTCGGATAAGAAAGTGCCTGTAACGATGCTTGTTTCGGGAATAGTTCTTTCTATTATTCCGTTACTTTTGTTCATTGTGGGTGCGCGTGGTGTTACAAATTTCCCTTTCCAAATCGATTGGCGTTTTACACTTGGTAAATACACGCTGACGGCTCCGGTGCTGCATATAGCTGGGCTTGAAACGTTTGAATTTTTCCGTGACGGCTATTCCATTACGGATGAAATGATTCATGACATGGATGCTTTTTTGCCTGCGGATTTCGCTGGTGCTCGCTTGAGTGCTGAATATCCGGGCTATCGAAAAGCTTCGACTCACGAATATAAGGCAACGAAACCATACAATATTGTATTCATTTTCGGAGAATCTTACAAGGGCCGTGTGCTGAATCAAATGCTTGCTGGCGATACGTCGCTTGCGCCTGCTTTATGGAAAATGGCAAATGTGGGAGGGCTCTGGTTCAAAAATGCGTTCAGCGGAAGCTACCCAACGGTTCGTGGCACAACTTCGGCTTATCTCGGATTCCCATCGCACCCGAATCGCGATGTGCCTGCGTTCTATGCTTCGAATCACTTTAAGGGATTTCAGGAATATTTGACAAATTACCATCGTGCGTACATGACGGTTTCAAATCCCGTATTTGACCACACCTTACCTTTTGTGGAACGCTTCTATGGTGGCAATTGGCGCGTCGCTGAAGACCCGAAAATCATCGGAACTTCAGATAGCATTGGGATGGACCTTGCAATAGAAATGCTTAAGATCATGCCGACGGATAGCGCTTGGTTCTTGGCGGCAAATACGATTGCAACGCACATTCCGTTCTATGGCTACCCGGATAGTTACGCTGCCAAGCCCGAAGATGCGATGGTCCGTTTCAAGAATGCGTTACGTTATACGGACGAACAGATGGGACGTTTCTTCGAGGCGCTTTACGCAAGGCCTGATTTTGACCGCACGGTAGTATTTGTTGTTGGTGACCACGATACGCCTGTGGATTCTATTGACTATAAAGTTCCGCAACCGCTTGGTGTTTCGGCGGCGCAAATTTTCATGGGGATTTTCTCTGCCGATACAAACCTCTTTAAAGGTCTTGAAATCCGCGACGATGTGGCCTCACAATTGGATATTGGCCCGACCATTTTTGATTTGGCGCAAGTACGTGCTCCGAACCATTTTTGGGGTTATGATTTGCTTGCCCAAAAACGCCCGGCAGAACAGCCTGCGCTATTTTATACTCAAAACGCTTACTATCTCGGTTTCCGCGATTCCGTGTTGACAGGAGGCTTGGAATCCGATGAAGTTTATAAGGGAAAAAACGGCTCGTTTGAGCATGTTTCGGATTCCTTGTCGCTGAAGTGGAAGGCGCATGCCGTTGGTGCAAGCAAAGTTTTGCGTTCGCTTTTGCGTAACGATAATATGCTGCCCCATTAATCTCTGTTTTCCGCAGTTCATCGGAATTTGGCAACGGCTCAGTTTAAGTAGCGTGGAAATATTAATATATTTCTACGCATGAATACGAAAAAGTCGTTTGCTGAAAAATTCTCCCAGTGGTACATTCCACTTATTTGCAGAAATAAATACAAGGCTCTTACCTTCTATATTCTCCTTGCGCTCCTTCTCGCATTCCCGATTCTTGTAAAGCCGGGGCTGAAACTTGATGCGGACCTTTCGCACCTTTTGCCCGAAGATACGCCGAGCGTCAAGGCTCTCGAAGAATCGTATGAGCGCTTTGGCAGTACCGATCGATTCATGATTGCCATCCAGAGCGAAAGCGTGGAGCTGGCCGCGGCATTGCAGGATTCAATCCAAGAATACATCCACAAAAATTGGCAGGGTGATTTCGTCTCGACGCAAGTGGATAACGATAACCAGTTTTTCAAGGACAATGCTCTTTTATATTTACCGGTAAAGCATCTCGAAAACATTCGCGATAACCTCGAAGATTTGCAGCTCGAAATTGGGCGCAAAAACGGCCCGCTCGTTGTGGACTTGCTTGGCGATGGCCCAGCGGATTCTACAAAAGGGGATTCTGCTAAAAAGGAACGCGTTTGGTTCGATGCGAATTTGCCAATGGAGCTTGGCCTCCCCGAAGAAGCGGTGAGCGCGTTTGATGCGTTTTTCAAAAAGAAGGAATCTGCAGAAACAGAAAGTGGAACGGCTGAATGGAATCCGAAAGCTTACCTCCCGGATAGCTTGAAAAACCGTCTGATTGGTAGCCCTGCGCCGGATAGCACTGGCAAGATTCTCTTTAATGCGGTTGTGAATGCTAAGCTCATCAAGCCGTCGACGGACTATGAATTTGTGACGAAAATTCTCGCAAAGACGGATGAACTTTTGGCATTTTTCCGCAGCAAGCAATATCCGGTGCCGACTCGTTTCACGGTTGAAGGCACTTACGAAGGCTTGAAAGAAGTTGACGAAGTTGCAAACGATAGTATTTTCTCGTTCGGCATCAGCCTTGTCTTGATTTTCCTCTTGACCGCGTTCTTCTTTAGGAGTGTAAAGGGCCCGATTTTGGTGACGGGTTCTGTGCTTTATGCTTGCCTCCCGACGCTTGCTTTTACCGCTCTTTTCTATGGCAAGTTGAATCCGTTTACCGTGTTCGTGGCCTCAATTATTTTGGGTATTGGCATTGACTATTCCATTCACATTTTGGGCAATGCGCAGAAACTTTTGAACAAGTACAGTTCTCTGGAAGAAGTTCTCGAAGAAACTCAGCGCAAAATGCTCAAGCCGTTTATCTTGGCAAGCTTCACGACGATTGCAGCTTTCCTCACGCTCTTGGTGGCTCATTTCCGCGGATTCTATGAATTCGGCATTGTCGCTTCGATGGGTGTTCTTTTCAGTATGATGACTTCGGTGCTTGTGTTGCCAGTGTTTGTCGCTTGTATGGGTGGCATTCCGGCGGCTCCGAACAATTCGCTTTTGCCAAAATCTTGGAGCGAACAGCGCATCTATACATTCTTCAAGCACGTTGCGCTTATCGGCTTTGCGCTTGGTGCTGTTGCCTTGTATTTTGCTCCACATGTGGATTTCGAACACAACTTGAAGAACTTGCGTCGCGTGCATACGGATAAGGTTGTCCCTGCTGCAGAACAGAAAATTTCAACCAAGGTGACTCGCGCTACGAACCGCGCTGTGACATCAACGCCTGCGGCCGTGATGGGCTCCAAGGCAGAACAGCTCGACAAGCTTTACGATACGTTGATGATTCGACTCCATGACGAAAAGGATCCGCTGCTTGGCAGTTTCCTTACGCTCAAGAGCTTTGTGCCGCCTGCGGATTCTCAAGAAAAGCGCCTTGAAGTCATCGAAGAAATTCGTGACTTGGTCGAAGCGAGAGTCTTTGACAAGGCGGAAGGCGAAGATTCGACAAACGTGCAAACGCTTCGCAAATTGGCTCAGGTTGAAAAGCCGTTTACCGCCGAAGATGTCCCTGCTTGGACGCTTGACTTATTGCGCGAAAAAGATGGCTCGTATGGCAAGATTGGCTTTATCTATGGCGACTTCCCGAGTTGGGATGCACATGCGCTGCACCGTTTCCAGGAACGCTATGGCAACTGGAATTTTGATGGCGAACGTTTGCGCACGTTCTCTTCGCAGTTCATTTTGTCGGACGTGATTGAATCGGTGAAGGCGGATAGCTTTAACTTGGCATCGGTCATTGTGCTGGTTATTTTCCTCACGTTGATTGTTTCGTTCCGCAAACCGTCGATGTTCTTGGCGGGCGGCGTCTCGTTTGGCATGGGCGCGCTCCTCACGCTTGGCTTGTTGGGTGCCTTGACGTACTTCTTTGAATTCGGAAAAATCAGCATCTATAACGTGATTGTAATTCCGATGACGCTCGGCATAGGCATCGATGCGACGATTCACTTTGTCACTTCTTGGTGTTCAAAGTCTAATAAGGATATGAACCTTCGTCAGCTCTTTGATACGACAGGGCGCAATGTGATGGCTAGCTCCATGACGACAATCGCTGGCTTTGTCGGGTTCCTCTTTACGACCCATCGCGGTTTGCAGGGCATTGGCCACCTCGCTTGCATGGGAATCTTTATGTTCCTTGTGACTAGCGTTGTGTTCTCGATGTTCCTTTGCGGTTCTTGGCTCAAGAAAAAGTGATGAAAAGAAATAATGGCTGAGTTATGTGTAAGATAAATACAATTGTCGTTGCTGGCGGAACGCATGGCAATGAACGGACGGGCGTGAGTTTAGTTGAAAAATGGCTGGCTCATCCGGAGTGCTACGATTCGCTTTGTAAGTCTGCTAAGGTCGATATCGTGCTTGCAAATCCAGAAGCTGTACGCATTAATCGCCGTTATCGCGATTATGATTTGAATCGTGCCTTTTCGCAAACGTGTTTGGATGTGACTGTAGAACCAGCCCAATATGAATTCCGCAGGGCGCGTGAACTGAATAGAATGTATGGCCCGAAGGGTGCTGACACGCGCACGGATTTGATTCTGGATGTGCATAACACGGGCGCGAACATGGGCTATTGCTTGATTCTATCGACCCGCGATCCGTTTACGATGAAGGCTTCTGCAGTGCTCACGCAAGAATTCGAGGATGCCTGGATTTATTACCAGCCCGAAGAACGCAGCGCTTCGCCGTATTTTGGAACAGTCGCTAAAGCGGATGTTTGCATTGAAATTGGCCCGCAGCAGCATGGAACGCTGAATGCCGAAATCTTTGAACGCTCCGAAAAGCTTGTGAAACGTTATTTGGAACTTGCTGAAGAATGGAACCGCGGTGAATTGCAAAAGCGTGAACCGATTCAGGTTGAAGTTTATACGCAATTGCGTGACTTGGGCTATCCGAAACCGCAGGGCGGCGGAGCTATCCAGGCGATGATCCACCCGGAATTGGATGGTCACGATTACCGCGAACTCAAAAAGGGCGACAAGCTTTTCCGCACGTTCGATGGCAAGGACATTCTGTTCGAAGGTGAACCCGATGGACGCTCCGTCTATCCGATTTTCATCAACGAGCCCGCGTATTACGAAAAAGACATCGCCATGAGCCTCACCGTGAAAACCGTGGAGAAGTGGTAGTGTTAACGGGTTGTGAGGTGTGAGGTCGGGACGTTGTCCCTTTGACGCTTTCAGCGTCCGCGGCTGCACTCAGTCATAAAATTATGCAAGCATAATTTTGCGACATTCGTTTGGCATGCTTTTGAGGTCGCTTCGCTTTGAGGAATCGTCATCCTGAATGGATGCGTAGCGAAATGAAGGAACTAGTGCACTCTTGATGTAGGACTACGTCATCCTGAGCACCGCGAAGGATCCAGTGCAGAATCGATTACATGAACCGGAATCTCCTTTAAAAAGTTATTATTGTGGTGTAAAAGGAATAATTTATGACAGACTTTGATGAATCTAGCGTGCCGAGTGCCGATTTAACTCAAGTGACGGGCGAAGAAAGCCTCAAGAACTTTATGGACATTGTGCAGGAACTCAAGGAAAAACCTTGGGATTCTCGCTTGAACGACATCCTCGATGCATTCGAAGATTTCTTGACGATTCGTCCGGAACCGCCTCAGTCTTGGCAAGACAACTACGCTGCTAGCGGAAAGCAATTTGATTATTATCAGATTGTATTGCCAGAAGATTTCCAGGACCCGTACGAAGACGATCTTGGAAATATCAATCGCTTGCGTGGAGAATTTGCGCGCGTGCCGAGCACAATGGCTTTGGAACACGAACTCATCAGCCGCAATTACTTTATTTTCGAAAACGGTCATGCTGAACCGATTCCTGCTCCGCGACCGATTCTGATGCTCGAAAGCAAGGACCGCGAAGATGACGAAGAACCGCAAGAAGGCGACATCACGTGGGATTGCTGCATCTCGATTTTCGCAGATGGCAGCTATGTGGCGTACAACCTTGACCACGACGATGACGAAGAACTCGGTGAAGATTTCAAGGTCGTTTTTGAAAAGCATATCAAGACGCTTTCGAAGTTGCAACTCGTGATTCCCGTGGAAGGCCGCGACTACGGCATCCTCCGCAGTGATGCGTAATTTAGGTATGAGGCGTGAGCTAGCGACTTCGTCGCTTTGAGGTATGAGCAGACGTGTCATCCTGGAGGAAATTCGCGACCGATAGGATCCACCGCTCTCACGTCATCCTGAGGAGCAATCCGACGAAGGATCCAGTAAAATCTAGAATTTAAGACTTGTCACCTTTACGAATTAATTCGTCATTTCCGCACAGGCAGAAATCTAAAACATCTTTTAATGCAACAGTTTGAAACAGAAATCTATCTGCGCTATAAGCAGATAATTGAGCATGATTGTCATTCCTCTTCGAGGCATGACTTGTTCGCCTCGGATATAGAAACATGCAAGCATGTTTCTGCATCTCTCTGCTTCCGCGTCATTCCCGGCTCCGACCGGGAATCTCCTAAAGAATCTGTTTCGCCTCGTTCCGTAACTTTGCCCGAAATTATCGACCGTTACGATGCTTTTTGCTTTGACGGTTACGGCACGCTGTACAATCGCGGTAGCTTTGTTTACCCTGGCGCCATGGAATGGTTCCAGTCGCTTCGCCGTGCAGGTAAACACCTCCGCTTGGTGACGAATGCAGCTTCTGATGTCGATGAAGTTTTGGCTCGCGATGCGGACAAGCGCGGTTTCGATTTTTCGACCGAAGAAACGATTTCGTCGGGAAGCTTGTTGCGGAACCTTATCGAGCAATTGCGTTTGGGAACCGACGCGCTTTCTAGAATTGCAAATGGAACTGCGTCGCTTTCTAGAACTGCCGCGAAACCGCTTAAACTGCGCGAGGTCTATTACATTGGCCGCGAGACGGGCAAAAATGTTCTTGCAAAATGCGGAATCACAGCGGTTGCGATGGATGCTGAACCCGCTGAGCCGATTGTTGCGATTTCTTCTGCGAAGGACACGCCCGAAACGTATGCGCAAGCGGTCAAGATTTTGCAGAAGCCAGGCGCTATTTTGCTCGTGCTCAATTCAGATGCTTGGGCTCCGAAAATTCCAGATGAAAACGGTGTGACTGTACGCGAACCTGTTTCGGGTGCGCTGAGCGAACGCTTGCGTCGCGATTCTGCTTGTGATGCGAATGGGGGAGAAGGCTGTGTGACTTTCTATTTAGGCAAGCCTTTCCCTGCAATTTGGGAGCGTGTAAAAGCTTCGCTTCCGGCAGGCTCTCGCGTGTTGATGATTGGCGATACACTTGGAACAGATGTGTACGGGGCGAAGGTCGCTGGCTTTGACAGCGCTCTTGTTGTCGGTCGAAACGTGCCTGCGGACGAGCTCGAAGATGACGAAACTGCGCTTGGAATCAAGCCGGATTGGTATTTAGTGCCGTAGTGGATGTTGTAAATTAAAACGGTATCTTGAAAAATAGACAAACTATGTTGAGAATAGTTTTTTTGTTGTTGTAAAAAATAATTTATTAATAATAAATCATTTTTATTTTATCTTTTATTCGTGATGATGTGTGTAGATGAAACCGTGAATGTAATGAAAGAGTGTAGTTTAGATTTATTTTCTTGCAAAAGAGAAACTGTATATGGAAAGAATTTGAATTATGGAAAATACACTTTTATCACATCTGATGGATGTGATAAAGATTATAGTTATAGGTGTAAATGGCGTAATTTAGGACCATCAAGAAAAGATGACTTAGAAATTCATACTAAAATTTATTGGTCAAAATAGTCGCTTAGCAGGCATCTGCAAATCCATTTTTGATGAGGTCTTATGTGGAAAACTCACCCTGACGGGCTTATCGCTTGCGCAATAATTCCAAAATAACTCGCCCGCACTTCGTGCACCTCGTTATTTTGTCGAACCCTCTTCGAGGGTTCTTCGACCCACTTGTATCACTAGTAAAATAAAAAGCCAGGCTTTCGGCCTGACTTTTTATTTTCGAGCGGGAAAAGGGTCTCGAACCCTCGACATCGACCTTGGGAAGGTCGCGCTCTACCAACTGAGCTACTCCCGCATTAGTGTTGCCTTAATTTAGTAAAATTAGACTACTTGTAAAGGGATGGGGTCTTTTTTTTCTATCATTGAAACATGCGAAATTTGAAGTTTAAATCTGCTTGCGGTGTTTTGACCGTTCTCTTTTGTCTTGGATGTTTGAACAATGTGAACGCCGAAGAACGTTCCTTCTTGCAACGTTTTGCAAATTTCTTTACTCCGAGTGGTTCTGTGACGGGCGAAGGGCCTATTTTTGACGAACTGAGAGGTGTCGAATCGCAGATTGATAAGGTTGAGGTTCAATATTCGCGTGAACGTCGTCCGGGAAACAAGACGCGTTATCGCAAACAGTTGGACAGCTTGCGCAATGTCCGCGATTCGCTAATTACGGTCATCGAGAAAATGCCGAAGTCATCGGCTGCGGTTGCAACTTCGTCGAGTGCGAAGGTTGCGAAATCGGCAGCATCCATTGTTGCGCAGTCTAGTGCCGGTGCTGCTCAGTCTAGCTCTAGCGTTTTACCGGGTGCAGTAAGCCCAAGTGTGGTGCTGTCGAGTTCTGCGGCTGTTCCTGCGACGGTGGCGATAGCTGCTAGCAGTTCCGCCAATGTGGCCTGCGTTCACGATACAGTTTTTGTGCATGACACGCTTGTCGTACGCGATACGGTCGTGATTCACGATACTTTATACGTCGTGCTTGCGAACAAGCCTAAAGCTCCTAAAGAAAAGAAGAAAGGGGCAGAAGCCCCTGTGAAATAACTGGATTCTTCCTCCCTTCGGTCGTCAGAATGACGAGTCTAAAGATGTCATTCCGGCTGCCTGTCCTCGCTTGACGGGGATGGGCCGGAATCTCCTATTCCTTAATCGTATATCCCGAGCGGAAGTTCTCGATCAAGCAACTGCTGATGCTCACGCTAGTGTCGTATTCGGGAATGTCCTCGCGTTTGACCCAAGTGGCGCAGGCGAGTTCGTCTGCTTGCATGTGGATGGTCGGGTCGCCGTCGAGTTCAGCGGTGTAGCCCGAAATCAGCGATTCCGAGAACGGCCACGGCTGGCTGCCAAAGTACTTGATGTTCTTGACGCGAATGCCTGCTTCTTCCATGGCTTCACGCTTAACGGCCTGCTCCAGCGATTCGCCGATTTCCACGAATCCCGAAATGAGGAACATGCGTGTTTTGTCGGGATTGTCCAAATTGCGGGCCATCAAAAGCTCGTTGCCATTGCGAATGGCGACAATCACGACGGGTGAAATCTTGGGATAAACCGTGATCTTGCAAGAGGGGCAAATCATGGCGCGTTCTTTTGTGCTGCGCTTCATGAGGCATCCGCATTTGCCACAGAATTTGTTCAAACTTTCCCATTTGGCAATATGTGCTGCGGTGGCGCCGCCGAGGCGTTCCAAATGATTCGCTAGTGTGCGGAAAGTGCGGTTGCCGCGGAACTCGTATTCGTTCGGAATTTCAGGCAAGTTCGTGTTGCACAAGAAATAAGCCGCATCGTCGATGCTAATCAAGTAATGGCATTCGCATTGCGGAAAATCGCTCACTCGCGGGATTTCGTAGTTGTCGCCGTTCTTTTTAAAGAGCGTCTGTTCGCCATTGTGAATAATCAAGTAATCGGTCGGCTTAGGGTCAATCGTCTTAAATTCGTTATCTAACTTGTGCGGTGCAATTTCGTGAATCATGAGCTGGTTATTAGTTGTTAGTCATTAGTTGTTGGTTATTCATGGTGGACAGATGGCGGATCAAGTCCGCCATGACGTCTCCATCTATTTCTTGTGGAAAAACTTTTTGGCGGTCGAAACGCCCACGAATGAAAAGAGAATTCGTCCAATCATCTGAATAGCGCTTGTAACCTGCGGGTAAATGTTGCGGGCGTTGCGGACAATCCACAAAAGCCAAAGCGGCGATAAAAACGCATGGTCAAAACGCGATTCCAAGAACTGAATGAACTTGTTCAAAAAACGCTGATTCTCGCTCGACAATTTTTCATAGAGACCCGAATTGCGTACAGCTTTAGCCCATTGCAAATTCGTCTGGAGCTTTTCGCTCCAAGTCTTATTGCCTTCGCCAATGGCATTGCTTTCATGAATGCGGTAGTAAATAACCTTGTCTGCAATCGGAGCGTAACCGTTTTCGGCGGTGGCACAAAGCGTAATCCATTGATCGTGAACAGGAACGTCTTGCGGAATCGGAAGCACCGTGTGGAGGAGCGAAGCCTTGAAAGCGACCATGCAACCGGTCACGTTAGTGTAGCCGGTAAGGAGCGCTTGTTGGCTCAAATGCTCAACGATGCCCGCTTTTTTGCGCCATGATTTTTCGATGATATCGCTTTCTCCATTGATAATTTCTGCATCGCCAAAAATCATGGAGTTTTCGCCAATCTTTTGACTCATGACTTCGAGTTTGTTCGGAGCCCAAATGTCGTCTTGGTCGGCGAGGAAAATCAAATCGTCGTCATCGAGCAACGTAGCTGCTTTTTCTAACGCTGTTGAGAATGCGGCACGGTGCCCTCTGTTCTTCTCGAATCGCGTGATTTCAAGCGGGAGCTTGCCTTTGTAGCTTTCCAGAATCTCGCAAGTGCTGTCCTTGGAACCGTCATCGACTGCGATAATAACGTCGGCAGGCTTCGTCTGCTGAACGAGCGACTCGAGCATTTCGCCGAGGTATTTTTCGCCGTTATATGTCGCAAGCGTAATGCAAAGTTTCATGCTCAGCGCCAAAGGATGTGCCACGCGAGGTAAGCGCGGTATGCGATTCTAAAGTAAAGGCTGTTCGTGCTCTTGCCACCCGTGAACGAAACGGTGTTTTCGTGACGGCGGTAAAGCTGCAAAACTTCGTCTTGGTAGCCACACTTGAAATGCTTTTGTGCGTAATACGAAACCCACAAATCATGTGCGACGACTTTCGGCGGGAACGGCATGCAAGCGTCTTTCACCTGCTTGGTAAAGCACATGCAGGCTCCGAGCCAGCAATTGTTGATGATGTTCCGCAAGAGCGATTTTTTCATCGGCCATTTTTCGTCGTAATGGCGTTCCTTGATCACATTCAAGTTGGCGTCAACGAGCGAGCAGTTGCAAAGAATTGTGTCGTAGCCGCCGTCCTTGAGGAATTTTTCCATCTTGTCGAGCTTGCCCGGCAACCACACGTCATCTTGGTCTGCGAAGTAGATGATATCGCCTGAGGCTTGACGCATGGCGTTTTCGAAGTTGTGCGCCACGCCGTGATTCTCGTTGTGGAAAATCTTGATGCGCGGATCGTTGTAGCTTTCGACGATTTTCAGCGTGTCGTCTTTCGAGGCGTCATCGGATACAATCAATTCGTCATCGTCGCGAAGCTGCGGGATGATGCTATCCAACTGTTCCTTGATGTATTTGGCTCCATTGTAGGTCGCCATGCAAATGCTTCTCATACCTAGAACCAACTATACAAAATTTTGTACATCAAGAACTTGAAATACGATAAACCGAAATCTTTGTGGAGCAATTTTGCGACTTGGAAGAACTGCTTTTGGCCTGCGCGGGCTAATGCGCGTGCGAAAAAGCCTTTGGAGGCCTGTTCGGCGCCCAGCGTGTTGCTGGTGTGCTGGCGGTAAAGAATCGTCGCTTCGTCGAGAATCGAAATGATTCCGCCTTTGAAATGGACGCAGAGGGCAACCCATTCGTCGTGCATGGTGGCGCGGGGCGACATCGGGAGCGAGGCTTCCTTGGCGGCACGGTTGAACATCATCGTGCAACCGGTAACCACATGGCGCACGCAAATTAATTCCGAGTGCTTGCGGAAAACGTTAATTTTCAAGTCGACGTTGAAAGAATCTTTGATGGGGGAGAGTTGTTCGTCGACAACTTTTAAGTCCGTAGCGACAAGAATCGGCGCGGTTTCTACAGCGGGCGCAGTTCCTACAGCGTTTGCAGTCCCGGCGTTCTGCGCAGTTCTCTCAATTTCTTTCATTCTCGCAAAAGTCTTTTCGACCTTCATCGGCAACCAAATATCGTCCTGGTCGCAGAACATGTAGTAATCGGAATCGATTTCTTGCAATAAAGTCATAAAGGACTTTGCGGCTCCCTTATGCTTTTGCGAATCTTCAAGGACCGTGATGCGGTCCGAAAACTTTTGACGATATTCCTCGACGATTTTTAGCGTGTCGTCTTTGGATCCGTCGTCGCGGATGTACAAATGGAAATCACCGCAAGACTGCTGGAACAGAGAATCAAGCTGTTCCCTGATGTACTTCGCCCCGTTGTAAGTGGCTAGCAAAATCGCAATCTTGTGGTTCATAATTAATTGGCTTTGAGGTCGTTCGCGTTCGCTCACTTTGAGGTATGAGCTCGGACCTTTCGGTCCTTTGAGTTCTGATATTCGCACCTTCGGTGCCATAATAAACTCAAAGCATTACGAAGTAATGCGACCTCATTGCTCGTAGCTCGTTACTCCAAGTACGTGTATCCGTAAAGGCCGGAGCGATAGATGTTCAGGAATTCCTTGCCTTCCTGAAGCGTAATCTTTCCTTCCTTCACAGAGCGCGTGACCCAGTTTTCCATGTTGCGCACGAGAACTTTGTCGCTGAAGTTCACATAGTCGAGCACATCTTCTACGGATTCGCCGTCAATCACCTTGTCAATATCGTAGCCGCCGTTGTCGTTGCAGACAATGTGTACGGCGTTCGTATCGCCAAAGAGGTTGTGGAGGTCGCCGAGGATTTCTTGGTATGCACCGACGAGGTAAACTGCGATAAAGTACGGCTCGTCCTTCTTGAGCGGGTGCAGCGGAATGGTGCGTGCCAATTCGCCGCCGCGAACGAACATGTCAATCTTGCCATCGCTATCGCAAGTCACGTCCTGGATGGTCGTTTCGATTGTCGGTTCTTCGTCCAAACGCTGGATTGGCATAATCGGGAACACCTGATCGACGCCCCAGCTGTCCGGCAAACTCTGGAACAAACTAAAGTTGCAGAAGTACTTTTGTGCAAGCAAACGCGGCAATTCGCTCAATTCATAAGGCGGATGGCGCAAGTCGCGTGCGAGCAAATCGACCTTGCGGGCAATGCTCCAGAACAAGCGTTCGCTCATAGCGCGAGTCTGCAAATCCACGTCGCCCGTCTTGAATCCACTCAAGGTGTCGTCGTTTATCTGCATGGCATCGTGCCAGCTTTCGAGCAAGTTCTTCGGCGAAAGGCTCTTGTAAATGCTGTACAAGTCCTTCAATGCTTCCGGTGCATCGTCGCAAATTTCATGAATGCTTTCGTCAAAGAAAGCCTGGCCTGCGGTTTCCAAAACGTTGAACACCAAAATCGAGTGGTGTGCCGAAAGTGCACGGCCCGATTCTGCAATAATGTTCGGATGTGGAACGTCACCGTTTTCGCAAGCTTCGTACATCGCATACACGACGTCGTTGGCGTATTCCTGGATGGAGTAGTTCACGGAGCTAGCGTTAGAACTGCGAGTACCGTCGTAATCCACGCCGAGGCCGCCGCCCACGTCCACAAATTCAAGGGCCATGCCCATCTTGCGAATTTGCACGTAGAACTGCGAAACTTCACGCAGACCGCTCTTGATATGGCGAATGTTCGTAATCTGGCTACCCAAGTGGAAGTGGATGAGCTTCATGCAGTCTTCCATCTTCTCTTCCTTGATGTAGTCGAGAGCTTCCAAAAGTTCAGAACTGTTCAGACCGAA
>Ga0310786_10004408_pt1 | contig 19660 bp, 14 predicted proteins | sample AusTroGonzalo_MG_FD_203881 | JGI IMG/M metagenome (GOLD analysis project Ga0310786, IMG submission 203881) | Bovine rumen microbial communities from tropical cattle in Woodstock, Queensland, Australia - Gonzalo_03 (v2) (version 2) | ecosystem: Host-associated > Mammals > Digestive system >... | reverse complement strand
ATGACTTTGAACTGTAATTGTATAAATATAATCTGGATTATCCGGTGTTACTTTTAATGTATCCATTATTTCTGAAGTTAAGAATTTATCCTTAGGCCATTCCATTGGTGTAAACTCATCAACATTCATAAATTCAACCGAAGTAAACGTATCAAATCCAAGATTTGGAAGAACTTCATTTCTTCCATAAAAAGTACCTGTATTATTATGAACCGTATGTGACTTATAACCATAATCCTTAATATCATAGCAAATACTTTCACAAGTTCTTTCAGTAAGAATTGTTTTATAAGGTAATTCACCCGGTCCAAAATCATCAAGATTCATACCCGTTATGGACTCAAACTCTGTATTAATTGTACCCGCACCTACTACAGGAGCGCTAACATATCCAGACGGACATTTCTTTCTTAATGAATTAAAAATTGGAATAGGATCTTTGTTTATCTTAATATTATTAGCTCTTGTAATGTCAAAGAATGATTCGAGCTGAACAAAGATAATATTAGGTGTAAATGTATTCTTCTTTGCATCCACCTTTTCATCCATCTCACTAACAATTTGTCCAACAGATTCTTCTGAGTAATTCTTAGGTTTTTTAATACCTCTGTTAACAACACTATTAGAAAAACAATATACAAATCCATAATCCAAATATGCATCTGCAAGATTACCAAAATTTACAGCTAAAACCTTGGCACCTATTGCAATATGAAGCGAGAACGATGTCATAACTGCTATTGCAATAACCATCAAACCATTTCTTATGTAATTAATTCTATGGTTCATTTTTGGTATTTTAAACCAGCAAATAAGTAAAAATACAATCGCTAACGCTATTAACACAAAGAGCATTACAACACCAAATAAACTCATGTATTTGTTCATAATGTCTATTGCGCTATCAATTATCAATAAATCCGTATAGGAAAAAGGTGTAATTCTGAAATTTAAAAGAATACAATTTGCTATTGCAACACCCATCCAGAATGTTGTTATAACAGCAATCAAAAAATATCTTCTTCTAAAAAGTAGCGTTATCGAAAAAGTTAAAAGTATTATCAATGAATTCACCAGGAAAACATATGGACTTCTAACCATGTGATAAATACCTTTTAAAGGTGATTTTCTTCCAAGCATTTCAATAATGAGATTAAGTAATAAAGAAAACGATACATACGTAATAATTGTCTTTTTATTATATCCATTACCGATAAACTCGAAGAAGCTTTTAACCCTACCAACACCCTTCTTCAAAACGATTTTTAAAATATCCACTTTTAATCCTCTCTATAAATCTAGTAAATATTTGAGCAAATTTTCATCAATCTGAATTTTCCTGTTCAACAAGATTAAGAACACCATACATCTCTCTAAGCTTTGGTTTTTCAATCTTTCCAGTAGGATTTCTTGGAACATCAGCAAATATCACCTTCTTAGGTCTCTTATATCTAGGAAGTCCAAGACAGAATTCATTAATCTCATCTTCTGTACATTCATAACCATCTTTAATTGAGATGATTGCACCTGCAATTTCACCAAGTCTCTTATCAGGAAGACCGATAACTGCAACGTCCTTAATTTTGTCATGTCTTCTAAGGAAGTCTTCGATCTGTACAGGATAAAGGTTTTCACCACCTGATACAATAACATCCTTAATTCTATCTACGAGGAAGTAGAAACCATCCTCATCTCTTTTTGCAACGTCACCAGTATAAAGCCATCCGTCTTTAAGCACTGCTTCTGTTGCCTTTTTATCTTTGTAATAACATTCCATGACACCTGGACCCTTAACACATAATTCACCAGGTCTGTCATCTGTTATTATCTCATCATTTTCATCTACAATCTTACATTCCCAACCGTAGCCTGGAACACCGATTGCACCTACTTTATTTACATTCTCAACACCAAGATGTACGCAACCTGGTCCAATTGATTCACTAAGACCATAGTTAGTATCGTAATCATGATTTGGGAAATACTCCTTCCATCTCTTAATAAGTGATGGTGGAACTGGCTGAGCACCAATATGCATGAGTCTCCACTGTGAAAGTTCATAGTCCTCAAGCTTGATTGCGCCACTTTCAATACTATCAAGTATATCCTGTGCCCATGGAACTAAGAGCCAAACTATTGTACAATGCTCTTTTGATACAGCATCGAATATGTACTGTGACTTTGTTCCTGTAAGTAAAACAGCCTTTGAACCTGAGATAAGGCTTCCAAACCAATGCATCTTTGCACCTGTATGATAAAGAGGTGGAATACAAAGGAATGTGTCCTCTCTTGATGTACTATGATGATTCTGTTCAACTCTTGCTGAATGAATAAGACTTCTATGTTTATGCAAAATAGCTTTTGGGAAACCTGTTGTTCCTGATGAAAAATAAATTGCAGCATAGTCCTCTTCTGTAATTTCAAGTCCAGGATTCTTACTTGAGCAATTGCTTGCTAAATCTCTGTAACTCTCAGCAAATGAAGGACAATTATCACCTACATACATTAAAGCTGTACTTTTCTTTAACTGATCAACAATATCATCAATTCTAGTGATGAATGTTGGACCAAATAATAACAAATCAATATCTGCAAGCTGTGAGCAGTATAAAATTTCATCAGATGAATATCTGAAGTTAAGTGGAACTGCAATACAGCCAGCCTTTAAAATACCAAAGTAAATTGGTAACCACTCAAGGCAGTTCATAAGAAGGATACCTACTTTATCACCCTTCTTTGCTCCTTTAGAAAGAAGCATGTTTGCCATTCTATTTGCTTTTTCATTGAATACTTCCCATGTAAGACTTCTTCTGTATCCTACACTTTCAGTATTTTCAATAAGTTCTGATTCTTTCCATGTAAATTTCTTACTATCATCCTTTTCAGGATTAATTTCTACTAAAGCTTCTTCGCTTCCGTAGTTTTCACTGTTCTTTTCCAATAATTCTATAATAGTCATCATGTTACTCCAATACTTATATTTTTTCCATATAATTATTTTCCAATATTTCTAAACGAGTTCATCCTCTGAGAAATACTTAAGATTAAGTGGCTCTAAAGCCTTAATTGTTCCATCAATATCAGATGTCTTAATTGCGATAGTAGCACCTTCATCTGTAATTGATAAACCATATAAATATGATACATTAATGTTGCTCTTATCGATTGCATTAAGTACTTCTGCTAAACTACCAACTGCATTAGGTACAACGATAGCAATAACATCTGTAACTTTAGCGATAATTTTCTTAGCCTTTAATACTTCAATAGCTTTGTCAGTATCACTAACAAGCAATCTTAAAATACCAAAGTCACTTGAATCAGCAAGAGAAGCTGAAACAACATTAATCCCATTGTCTTTTAAAATGTTAAGACATTCAAATAAACGACCTGATCTATTTTCCAAAAAAATTGAAATCTGTTTTACCTTCATATAGCTACCCCCTAGTATAGTTTTCTATTATCAACAACGTGCTTTGTCTTACCTTCACTATGAACTAAAGTATCTGGTTCAACAAGTTTAATCTTTGCATTAAGACCAATTGCAGTTCTAATAGTCTGCTTAATCTTAGCTGAAAGAGCTTCTAATTCGCTCATTTCATCAGAGAAGAATCTATCTTCAACTTCAACCTGAATTTCAAGAGTATCTTCATTATCAACTCTGTCTACAACCATGAAGTAATGTGGAGTTGTACCATCAATTGTAAGTAAAGCAGCTTCAACCTGTGATGGGAATACATTAACACCTCTGATAATGAGCATGTCATCTGTACGTCCTTTAAATCTCTGGATTCTAGCCATTGTTCTACCACAATCACATGTATCCTTCTCTATTGTTGTAAGGTCTTTAGTTCTATATCTAATAAGTGGCATACCCTCTTTTGTAAGAGTTGTAATAACAAGTTCACCACATTCGCCATCACCTAAATGCTTACCTGTTGCTGGATCAATGATTTCTGGTAAGAAATGATCTTCCCAGATATGAAGACCTTTATGATGTTCACAGTCAGCTGCAACACCTGGTCCACAGATTTCTGTAAGACCATAGATATCATGAGCCTTAATGTTAAGCTTCTTCTCCATCTGGTCTCTCATTTCATTTGTCCATGGTTCTGCACCACAGATAGCGTACTTAAGTTTTATCTGATCAAGTAAGTTTTCTTTTTCAAGAGTTTCAGCTACATGTAAAAGATAAGATGGTGTACATGCAATTGCTGTAGCCTGTAAGTCAATCATCATTGTTACAAGCTTCTGTGTATTACCTGTTGACATTGGAACAACCAAAGCGCCAAGTTTTTCAGCACCATAATGTGCGCCAAGACCACCAGTGAATAATCCATAGCCGTATCCTACCTGAAGAATATCATCTCTTGTAAGACCAACCATAGTTAAACATCTTGCAACACATTCAGCCCAGATATCAATATCTCTTCTTGTATATGCTGCAACCTTTGGCTTACCTGTTGTACCTGATGAAGCATGAACTCTTACAAGTTCAGACTGTGGTACAGCTGAAAGTCCAAATGGATATGTCTTATTTAAATCTTCATTTGTAGTAAATGGTAATTTGTCGATATCTTCGATACCTCTAATATCACCTGGTTCGATACCCATCTCCTGCATCTTTTCTCTGTAGTAAGGTACGTTATGATATACCCTACTTACCTGTTTAACAAGTCTTGCACTCTGAAGATTTTCTATTTCATCTCTAGACATGCACTCTTTTGGTTTATTCCAAATCATTTTAACCTCCGAATCTAACTATACAGTTTTTATATATTATTCAGCTTCTTCGTATCCACGTAAGAAAGCTTTCTGATTGATTTCAATTGTCTTAGGTGGAACTTTTTCCTCAATTGTCTTAAGCCATTCTTCCTTCTTGAAGTTCATGTGCTTTGCTGCCATACCAAGTACAACATTGTTAAATACTCTTGAGTTACCAAGTTCAAGTGCAACTGCACTTGCATCAATTGAATATACCTTGTAATCCTTCTTTAAGTTTTCAATAATGTTATCAGGATATGTAGCTGCACCAATAACAACCGGCATTGGATCGATTCTTGTATCATTTACGATTAAAACGCCATCTTTCTTTAAGAAGTGAGCATATCTTAATGCTTCTAATTTTTCAAAAGCGATTAAAACATCTGCCTGTCCTTCTTCAACAATTGGTTCATATACCTTTTCACCATATCTAACAAAAGTAACTACGCTACCACCACGCTGTGCCATACCGTGTACTTCTGATAATTTTACTTCATAACCAGCGCTTGTCATGATACCACCTAAAATTCTACTTGTAAGGAGTGTACCCTGACCACCAACGCCTACAATCATAATATTCTTTGTATCCATAATGTCCTCCTTACTTTTCAACTCTTTCAAGTGCTTCGAACTTACATAAGCTGCTACATAAGCCACATCCGTTACACATTGATGCATCAATCTTAACTGTTCCGTCTTCGTTCTTTGTAATAGCAGGACAACCTGGTTTTAAGCACATACCGCACTTCTTACACTTATCAGATACCACATTAATTCTATATGGGAATGTCTGACCCTTAAGAAGAGCACATGGTGCATATGCAATAATAACAGAGAGTTCATCTCTTGCAGTTTCTTCCTTAACTGCTTTTTCAAGTGCAGCAATATCAAATGCATTTACTTCAACTATGTTCTTAACGTTCATAGCTTCAACAACTTTGTAAATTGAAATTGCTGGAACTTCTTCACCCATTAATGTCTTACCTGTAGCTGCATGATCCTGATGACCTGTCATACCTGTTGTAGAGTTATCCATGATGATAACTGTACCAGTTGAGCCATTGTAAGCCATGTTTTCAAGTGAGTTAATACCTGTATGTAAGAATGTTGAATCACCAATAACTGCTACCCAGTCCTTAATGAATTCACTACCCTTAGCTTTTTCCATACCATGAAGCATTGCAAGTGAAGCACCCATACATACTGTTGTATCAATAACACTAAGTGGTGCAACAGCTCCAAGTGTATAACATCCGATATCACCTGTAGCATGCTTCTTTAACTTGTTAAGTACGAAGAATGTTGATCTATGAGGACAACCAGGACATAAAATAGGTGGTCTGCCTACAACCTGAGCAGCATCCTTAACATCTAATTCGTTCTTAACTGCTTTTCTTAAAAGATTTGCACTGTATTCACCCTGTATTGTAAAGATTTCCTTACCGATACATTCGATACCCATTGCACGTACCTGTTCTTCAATTACAGGCTCTAATTCTTCAAAGATATATAATTTATCAACCTTGCTTGCAAAATCCTTAATTAAATCCTTTGGAAGTGGATTTACAAGACCAAGTTTTAATACACTTGCATTAGGGAATACTTCCTTAACATACTGATATTCAATACCTTGTGTAATGAAACCAATACTTGTATCACCCATTTCAACCTTGTTAAGTTTTGATGTGCTACCAAACTTAGCAATGTCTTTATTTCTCTGTTCTACAACTAAGTGTCTAGCCTTAGCATTACCAGGCATCATAACATTCTTAGGTGCATTTCTAGTATATTCTTTATCAGCAACTTCCACTCTGTCAGCAAGTTCTACTTCTGTCTGTGAGTGTGCAAGTCTTGTAGTAGTTCTGTAAATAACTGGTGTATCAAATTCTTCACTAAGTTCATAAGCAAGCTTGATGAAATCCTTAGCTTCCTGTGAATCTGATGGAATAACAACAGGTACATTTGCTGCACGAGCAATCATTCTTGTATCCTGTTCATTCTGTGAACTATAAAGTCCTGGATCGTCAGCAACAACGATTACAAGACCACCGTTAACTCCTATATATGAAATTGAGTATAATGGATCTGATGCAACATTAAGACCAACATGCTTCATTGAAGCAAGTGCTCTAACACCACTAATTGATGCACCGATTGCTGTTTCAAGTGCAACAGCTTCATTAGGTGCCCATTCAGAATAAATCTCCTTATACTTTACAATGTTTTCACTAATTTCTGTACTTGGTGTACCTGGGTAAGCAGAACTTACCTTAACGCCAGCTTCATATGCTCCTCTTGCAATCGCAGCGTTACCAAGCATTATTTCTTTATCGCTCATCTTCTGTTCCTTCCTTGTAAATAATTTTGGGCATACTTTCCCAATATCCGTAACTATAATAATACCATATTTTACCCATTAAAGACAACCCTAAATATATCTTACAACTCCAATATAAAAAGGACTCTTATATAACAAAGAGTCCCATTATACAATATAACTATAATTTAAAACCAACTCCGATAAACTGAAGAATATCTCTGCCAGTATCATCTTTCAAATCAACATTAACAATCGTTGATGTTCTACCATTCTTTCTGACCTTTGCAGTCGCTATTAACTTCTTTCCCTTTGGAGCACTTAGATAGTTAACACTCACCTGCTGTGCAACAGTTGGTCTATGAATATTGTTTACGACCACAGCAAATGCAAAGTCAGCCAGAGTAAACAAAGCGCCACCCATAACTCCACCATTTGCATTTGATAGTGCATCACTTATTTCCACACTGCATACGCTGTAATCTTCTCCTAATTCATCTATTACCATTCCACTATTTGTAGCGAATTTATCACCTTTAAAATATTCTCTCGCTTCTTCTAAACTATTAAATGTTGCCATACTTCCTCCTAGAAAATCAATTTAAATACTATTATATACAAAAAAACAAGAGATGCAACCACCGAAGTGATTACATCTCTTAAATATTTATTTAATTGAATTATTTGTATAATTCAACAAGTTTTTCTAAGTGTTCGTAACGAGCCTTAGCTGCTTCTTCTGAAGCCTTGAAGAGCTGTTCTGCTCTTTCTGGGAATGGCTTGATAAGTCTTGTATAACGAGCTTCGTTATTTAAGAAGTCCTGATATGAACCATCACCAGCTTTTGAAGTAAGAGTAAATGGATTCTTACCTTCAGCCTTAAGCTGTGGATTGAATGAGAAGAGGTTCCAGTAACCTGCCTTAACAGCTGCCTTCATTTCATCCTGACAGTGGTTCATGCCACCCTTAGCAATACCGTGAAGTTCACATGGAGCATAACCGATGATAAGTGATGGACCATTGTAAGCTTCAGCTTCAGCGATAGCCTTAACAGCCTGAGCTGGGTTTGCACCAAGTGCGATCTGAGCTACATATACGTAACCATAACTCATAGCGATTTCAGCAAGTGACTTCTTGCCAACTTCCTTACCTGCAGCAGCGAACTGACAAACTTCACCGATGTTAGAAGCCTTAGAAGCCTGACCACCTGTATTTGAGTACATTTCTGTATCGAATACCATAACGTTAACATTCTCACCTGAAGCAAGAACATGGTCAAGACCACCAAATCCGATATCGTAAGCCCATCCGTCACCACCTAAGATCCAAACTGACTTCTTAGCGAGGTAATCTTTCTTAGCTAAAACTTCTTTTGACTTTTCACAACCAGCTGCAGCTGCTTTTTCAAGTTCTGCTACTAAAGCATCAGTTGCAGGTGTGTTAGCCTTTGTATCATCCTTTGTTTCAAGGAATTTATCTGTAGCTGCCTTAAATTCAGCTGTAGCCTTATCTGAAGCAGCGATTTCTTTAACAAGTTCAATAGCCTGATCACGGAGATACTTCTGACCTAAGTACATACCTAAACCATGTTCAGCGTTATCTTCGAATAATGAGTTTGACCAAGCTGGACCCTTCTTAGAATCCTTGTTAACTGTGTATGGACTTGTTGCAGCTGGGTTACCCCAAATTGATGAACATCCTGTAGCATTTGAAATGTACATCTGTTCACCGAAGAGCTGTGTAATAAGTCTTGCATAAGATGTTTCAGCACATCCTGCACAGCTTCCTGAGAATTCGAGAAGTGGCTGATTATACTGTGAACCGATTGGTGTATTATCAGCAAATTTTGTTTCTTTCTTTGATACGTTAGCAACAACATAATCAAATACTGGCTGCTGAGCTGCTTCTTCTTCCTGTGGTACCATAACGAGAGCACCCTTAGCAGCTGCAGGACAAACAGTTACACATTCTCCACATCCCATACAGTCAAGTGGTGAAAGTGACATTGTGTACTTCATACCAGCTGCATGCTTAGAATCAGCAAGTCTGATTTCTGATGGAGCTGCTGAAACTTCAGCATCATCTAAGATGAATGGACGAAGTGTTGCATGTGAACATACAAATGCACAGCTGTTACACTGTAAACAAGCTTCTGGATTCCACTTAGGAACCATAACTGCTGTACCACGTTTTTCGTATGCAGATGCACCTGTTTCGAACTGTCCGTCTGGGTTATTAATGAAAGCTGAAACTGGAAGTGAATCACCATCCATTAATGAAACTGGCTCTAAGATGTCAGTAACAAGTTTAACAACTTCTGGACGACCTTCTAAGTCTTTAGCTTTCTTTTCAACTACTGCGTTAGCCCAATCAGCAGGAACTTCTACTTTATGGATAGCATCAACGCCGGCATCAATTGCCTTGTAGTTCATTTCTACTACAGCATCACCCTTCTTGCTGTATGATTTCTTAGCAGCTTCTTTCATGAACTTAACAGCGTCATCGATTGGCATAACGTCTGCAAGTTTGAAGAATGCTGACTGAAGAATTGTATTTGTACGCTTACCCATACCAATTTCAATAGCTTTATCAATAGCATTGATTGTGTATAACTGGATATTGTTTTCAGCGATATATTTCTTTGATTCAGCAGGAATATGTGTATTTAATTCCTCATCTGACCACTGGCAGTTAATCATGAATACTCCGCCTGGCTTAACGTCCTGAACCATCTTGAATCCCTTAATGATGTATGATGGGTTGTGACAAGCAACGAAGTCTGCCTGGTTGATGTAATATGGACTCTTGATTGGGTTATCACCGAATCTTAAGTGAGAAATTGTTACACCACCTGTTTTCTTTGAGTCATACTGGAAGTATGCCTGAACAAATTTATCTGTGTGGTCACCGATAATCTTGATTGAGTTCTTATTAGCACCTACAGTACCATCACCACCGAGACCCCAGAACTTACATTCTTTAGTACCCTTAGCTGATGTGATAGGAGCTGGCTTAACCTCTGGTAATGAAAGGTTAGTAACGTCATCAACGATACCGATTGTAAATCTAGCCTTTGGAGCATCCTTTTCAAGTTCTTTATATACAGCAAATACTGATGAAGGTGGAGTATCCTTTGAACCTAAACCATATCTACCGCCTGTAAGAACGATGTCATTAAGTCCTGCTTCACGAAGTGTTGCAGCAACATCTAAGTATAATGGATCACCAAGTGAACCTGGCTCTTTTGTTCTGTCAAGAACAGCAATCTTCTTAGCTGTCTTAGGAATAACCTTAAGTAAAGCTTCTGAAGACCAAGGACGATATAAACGAACCTTGATAAGACCAACTTTTTCACCTGCAGCTGTTAAGTAATCTACTACTTCTTCAGCTACGTCATTGATTGAACCCATAGCAACGATAACTCTTTCAGCATCTTCTGCACCATAGTAATTAAATAATGCATAATCTGTACCGATCTTTTCGTTAACTTTGTTCATGTATTTTTCAACTACAGCTGGAAGATCATTGTAAACTGTGTTACAAGCTTCTCTATGCTGGAAGAAAATATCTCCGTTTTCGTGTGAACCACGAGCTGTTGGATGCTCTGGATTTAAAGCATGCTTTCTGAATTCTTCAACAGCATCCATTGGACACATTTCTTTAAGATCTTCATAATCCCATTTTTCAATTTTCTGAATTTCGTGAGATGTTCTGAAACCATCGAAGAAGTTGATGAATGGAACTTTACCTTCTAATGCTGCAAGATGTGCAACTGGTGATAAGTCCATAACTTCCTGTGGGTTAGTTTCTGCAAGCATTGCGAAACCTGTCTGACGACATGCATATACATCACTGTGATCACCAAAGATGTTAAGTGCATGTGTAGAAACTGTACGTGCAGATACGTGGAATACTGAAGGAAGCATTTCACCTGCGATTTTATACATATTAGGGATCATAAGTAAAAGACCCTGTGATGCTGTAAATGTAGTAGTAAGTGCACCTGTTGCAAGAGAACCGTGAACTGTACCAGCGGCACCTGCTTCAGATTCCATTTCTACAACTTTTACAGTACTACCAAAAATGTTTTTAAGTCCAGCAGCTGACCACTGATCTACTGAGTCTGCCATTGGGCTTGATGGTGTAATAGGATAAATACCAGCTACTTCTGTATAGGCATATGCCACGTGAGCGGCAGCTGTATTACCATCCATTGACTGTTTAGCTCTAGCCATTTAAATTTCCTCCTCTATTATTATAGAAATATAATTATTTAAAAATAACCGTATTGATAAAATTATAACATTAAGACTTTTTTTATTCAAGTGAATTAATCAATTTTTTTATTGCTAATATTGCCGTTTTTATTGCATTTTCTGTATTTAGATTATCTTCTTCAACAAAGCCCAATGCTTTTCTCTCCTGATTCCATATTACAGCAAGAACACAACCACATTTAACACCTAATGATGCAGCCACAGTATAAAGCGCTGCTGTCTCCATTTCACTTGAAAGAACTCCTAGCTTTTTCCATGATTCCCATTTGTTCAGTAACTCATATGAAACAGGACTTTTTTCAGGGCTATGCTGACCATAAAATGAATCCTTACTTTGAACAACTCCAAAATGTGCATTAACTCCCATTTCATCTACTGCTTCTTTTAAAGCAAATACAACATCCATGTCTGCACTTGCAGGATATTCAATAGGAGCATACTCACGACTTGTTCCTTCCTGTCTGATTGCAGATGTTGCAACAACTAAATCTCCAGATTTAACATCCAGGTTAATTCCACCACATGTTCCTACTCTTATAAAATACTCAACTCCTACTTTGGTTAATTCTTCTATTGCTATGGATGCAGAAGGTCCACCAATTCCAGTTGATGTAACGCACACATCCACTCCATCAAGCTTTCCTCTATAAGTAGTAAATTCTCTATTACTTGTTACGAACTCACTTTCATCAAAAAAGTTTGCAACCTTTTCGCATCTTCCCGGGTCACCAACTAAAATACAATACTTTCCGACATCTCCTTCTTTTAAATTAACATGATACATTACTTCTCCCATATTTACCTCCAATTTTGTCTGTTATATTCATCAATATTATTCATATTTTTTCTGTTATTTTCAGGCTTTCTCACCTTACTTTATAGTATACATCACACTAATTATTCAGGCAATTTATAATTTAAAATAATTTAGCGCTTTAAAGTATTGATTTTTTCTTAAACTTATATTATAATTACTGACATTGTACAATTTATAAGAAATAGTGTATACTATACAAATATATCATTTGCTGGTATTAACACTATAATTACGGAGGAGAGTTATGAGTTTCGAATTCAAGAAAAAATTACCAATTCCTATGGAAGTAAAGGATTTATATCCTCTTTCACAGAAATTAATTGAAAATAAAGAAGCAAAGGATGCTGAACTTAAAAGAATCTTTACTGGCGATTTAGATAAGTTTGTTCTTATTATTGGCCCATGTTCTGCTGATAATGAAGAAGCTGTTTGTGATTACACTCAGAGACTTGCAAAAGTTCAGGAAAAGGTTAAGGATAAAATCTTTATTGTTCCTAGAGTTTATACAAATAAACCAAGAACAACTGGTAAAGGATATAAAGGTATGCTTCATCAGCCAGATCCTGAGAAAGCACCTGATTTATACCAGGGTTTAATTGCAATCAGAAAAATGTTCACAAGAGTTATTGAAGAAACAGGATTCACTATTGCAGATGAAATGTTATATCCAGAAAATGACAGATATTTTTCAGATATTCTTTCATACGTTGCAGTTGGTGCTCGTTCAGTTGAAGATCAGCAGCACAGACTTACAGTTTCAGGTATGGATATTCCTGTTGGTTTAAAGAATCCTACAGGTGGTGACATCTCAGTTATGTTAAATTCAATCGAAGCTGCACAGAGTGCACATGATTTCATCTATCGTGGATGGGATGTTTCAACAAGTGGTAATCCTCTTGCACATGCTATTTTAAGAGGAGCTGTTAACCAGTATGGTCAGTGCATTCCAAACTACCACTATGAAGATATCATTCAGTTATATGATGCATATATAGCTAAGGGATTTGCTAATCCATCTTGTATCATTGATACAAACCACTCTAATTCAAATAAGAAATATAAAGAACAGATTAGAATTGCAAAGGAAATAATTCATAACAGAAATCATAATGATGATATTAAGAATTTTGTTAAAGGATTAATGATTGAAAGTTATATCGAAGAAGGATGTCAGAAGGTTTCAGAACATGTATACGGAAAATCAATCACAGACCCATGTCTTGGTTGGGAAGATACAGAAACTCTCATTTATGACATTGCTGACAGATTAAAATAAAACAATAGAGCCGTGATTTACACGGCTCTATTATTTTGCGGTTAATTTAATTTTTTTCTATATCAAATATAGTATTTACTAATTTCTTGGATGTGCTTTTTCATAGATGTCATGCATCTTTCTATTTGCTACATTCAAATAAATCTGAGTTGTTGAAATATCAGAATGACCAAGCATATCCTTTACTGCTGAAATGTCTGCACCATTTTCTACCAAATGTGCAGCAAATGAATGTCTTAATGTATGAGGAGTAATCTCCTTCTCAATACCTGCTCTTTGTCCATAATGTTTTATTAATTTCCAAAAGCCCTGTCTACTCATCTGTTTTCCAGAACAATTTGTAAATAAATAATCACTATCTTCAACCTCTGCAATTAAAACAGGTCTTCCACTCTTTAGATAGCTTACTATTGCTTTCTTAGCTTCTCCACCGAAAGGAATGTTTCTTTCCGATTTTCTTGTAATGCATCTGATTTCACAAAGCTGTAAATCAAGGTTTTCTAGTTTCAAACCAATAAGTTCAGAAACTCTCAATCCAGTAGCATACATAAGTTCAAGCATTGCTTTGTCTCTAAGTTCCTTAGGTGTTTTCTTGGATGGCTGCTTAAGAAGCATATCCACCTCATCAATAGATAAAATATCAGGAATCTTCTTTTCAATCTTTGGCGCTTTAAGTTTAGCAGCCATGTTTTTACTAACGATTCCCTTATCTGTAAGATACTCAAAAAATGCTTTCATTGAAGCAATACTTCTTGAGATTGTTGTTGCAGCTCTATTACTATCATGTAAAGAAGTAACATATCCTTCACAAGCCAATTCACCAACATCCTCTATATTATATATACCTTTATCATGTAGGTATTCGACCATGTGACAAAGATCACTTCTATAAGACATCTCTGTATTCTTTGATGATCCCTTAACCTCATGCATATTAGTTATAAATTCGTCAATTAGTTTTTCCATAAAATGCCCATACCTTCTCAAATTATCTTTTTGCCATAATTTTAGATTTATAATCCATCATATTCAATTATCCTTTTACGTAAATAATCATTCCCAATTAATTTGACCTCTTACGGGAAACATAAATTATGTAATCTAAAAAAGTTGACCAGACTTTATATAATTACATACAAAATTATTTACATAATATTAATATTTTTTTGTATTTGACCTCATTGCCACGAAGAATGGCAAGATAAATTATATCTTGAAATTAACATAAAATCAAACACTTTTTTTCGCATAAAATAGCCGTTTTTTAGGTTACATAAAAAAATGCACAACATCTCGTTTCCATTTGCTAATGAACACAAGATATTGTGCAATTTTATGTAAAATTTTTTTAATAAATTTTTAAAATTTTTTTAACCATTTACGCGTTTTACCGCTAAAATATTATAAAAAATCATTATAGGAATGACTTTATTTAAACTTATCATAACAAGCGTCACTTGCTTTAATTACTGCATTTCTAAATCCATATTCTTCTAAAGCAGCAACTCCGCAAATTGTTGCTCCACCTGGTGAGCAAACCATGTCCTTAAGTTCACCTGGATGCTTACCTGTTTCAAGAACCATCTTTGCTGAACCCATTACAGTCTGAGCAGCAAATTTATATGCATCAGCTCTACTCATTCCAAGTTTAACAGCTCCATCAGCCATGCTTTCAATAAACATATAAACAAATGCTGGTGAACATCCGCTTACACTTGTAACAGCACCTATGAGATTTTCATCAACCTTTGCCATAACACCAAATGATTTAAAGAACATTTCAACTGTATTTACTTCATCAACATATAATTCCTTTTCATCATAGCAAACACCAGTCATACCCTCGCCAATAAGTGCAGGTGTATTTGGCATGGCTCTTACAACCTTTGGCTTAAACATAAGTTTTTCCTTAATGAAGTCAACTGTTTTACCTGGTGCAATTGAAATAATAACCTTTTCTTCATCAACAACGTTTTCAATGTTTTTAAGAACACCATCAAAGAATTGTGGCTTAATTGCAAGAACAATGTACTTTGCTTTATTAGCACATTCTGCATTAGATGTTGCAACATCAACACCTGTTTCCTTACTTACAGCCTCTACTCTTTCTTTATTTACATCTGTAATAATAATTTCATCATTTGGTACCTGATTAAGCAAACCTTTTAAAATTGCATAACCCATGTTACCTATTCCAATAAAACCGAATTTATACATATACATTCCTCCATTCAAAAAATCACTTATATAATTCTAACACTTTTATAATTATTTTCAAGCATAAGAAAACCCCTTGGGAAAATCCCAAGGGGTAGATGTCTCTATTTTGCATAATCTGTAACTCTTGATTCCCTGATAACATTAACTTTAATCTGTCCAGGGTACTCAAGTTCTGATTCAATCTGCTTAGATATATCTCTGGCAAGTAATACCATATCTGAATCTGTAATCTTCTCTGGTACTACCATTACTCGAATTTCTCTACCTGCCTGAATAGCAAATGATTTCTCAACTCCCTCAAATGAGTCTGAAATATCTTCTAACTGTTTTAATCTGTTTGTATATGTCTCTAATGCTTCTCTTCTTGCACCAGGTCTTGAAGCTGAAATAGCATCAGCGGCCTGAACTATGCACGCAACTAAAGACTGTGGTTCCACATCTCCGTGGTGTGCTTCTACAGCATTAATAACTGTAGCTGATTCTTTATATTTCTTACAAAGCATTACACCAAGTTGTACATGTGTACCTTCCATATCATGGTCAACTGCTTTACCAATATCATGTAATAAACCTGATCTCTTAGCCAATCTTGTATCAAGGCCAAGTTCAGCAGCAAGTAATCCTGAAATTTGTGCAACCTCTATAGAATGTTTAAGGACATTCTGTCCAAAACTAGATCTATATTTTAATTTACCAAGAAGTCTGATAAGTTCAGGATGAATTCCATGAACACCAATTTCAAGAGCGGCTGTTTCACCTTCTTCTTTTATAATTGTTTCAACTTCTTTCTTAGCCTTTTCTACCATCTCTTCGATACGAGCTGGATGAATACGGCCATCTACAATAAGTTTTTCAAGAGCAATTCTTGCTATTTCTCTCTTCATCTGGTCAAATCCAGAAAGAATAACAGCTTCTGGAGTATCATCAATAATCAAATCGATACCCGTCATAGTTTCAAGAGTTCTAATATTTCTACCCTCACGTCCAATGATACGTCCCTTCATTTCATCATTAGGGAGCTGAACAACTGATATTGTTGCTTCAGCGACATGATCAACAGCACATCTTTGAATTGCATTTACAACCAATTCTTTTGCTTTTTTATCTGACTCTTCTTTAGCTCTTGTTTCTGCTTCTTTTATTAATTTTGCAGTTTCAATTTTAACATCATCTTCAACAGTTTTAAGTAACAGTTCTTTTGCTTGTTCAGAGGTAAGTCCGGAAATTCTTTCCAGTTCCTGTAATCTTTGCTCATTTAATTTAGCAACTTCAGCTTTTTGCTTTTTGAGTTCTTCTTCTCTGGCAACAAGATTAGCTTCTTTCTTATCATACTGAGCAATCTTTTTATCAGCTGCTTCTTCTTTTGAGAGAACTCTCTTTTCATACTTTTGAAGTTCACTTCTACGTTCTCTGGTTTCTTTTTCAAGTTCATTCTTGGTTCTTAGAGACTCTTCCTTAACTTCAAGTAAAGCCTCACGTTTCTTATTCTCAGCCGACTTAACAGCCTCGTCAATAATCTCACGAGCCTTTGTCTCGGCACTACCAATTTTCTTCTCGGTCACATTTTTTCTGTAACCTGTACAAATTAACCAGGTGATCGGAGCGACTACAATCAAAGTAATAATCACGGCGATAACGACCATAACTGGACTTACCGAACCCGTTGCTAATATATTACTAGTCACAGGAGCACCTCCTTATTTAATTTTCATTGTACAAAATACAACATTATTTATTTTACAGTTATTTAGATGTTATGTCAAGTTATAATTGTACTTTTAACAATTGTTAACCACAATATATATTGAAAATTTTTAAGAATAGCTCTTGCGCTCCACAAAATAAATAGTTATTTCTTCATCATCAACCAAATAACTGTTTAGCTGCTCTTTCTAATTCAAGTCGTTCCTGATAATCATCATAACCACTTTCCTTATCATCAATTCCTTTAACCACATTAAGTGCAAATAGTCCATCACGATTACAATAAAAGAATATCTTTTTAACTCCTCTGATTTTAAAATAACACTCTGCATTACCTTCTGGATATAATTTAACTATCTGCATTTCATCACTGGATGTAGCCGCAATAAAAGATATATAATGTTCCTTACTCATGTCATGTTCAACTCTAACATAATATTCATTATCCACTTTTTCAACAAATATCATATGATTTTCATCAGTATTTTCTGCATCAAGTGGTTCCAGATTTATTCCATGACAACTTATTACCGTTTCTCCCATACTATGAATTACATTTCCACATATAGGGCAAACATAAAATTTAGAACGCATCATATTTGCTGATACATTTGCATTATTAATTGTTGTTCCTGATATTAATTCAGTTATCGAGATTTTAAATAAATTGGCTATTGGTTCAAGCAAGGTAATATCCGGATATCCTTTACCTGTCTCCCACTTTGAAATTGTCTTATCACTGACTCCCAGTTTTTCAGCAAATTGCATCTGTGTTAAATCATTCTGCTCTCGCAGTTTTTTTATTACTGCTCCTGTTACATATTGGTCCATATCTTTCACCTCCATGAACAGATTATAATTTAATCTATTTATTTATGGTACCTACTTAAAGTAGAGTTCTTTTTGCTCTATTTCCAAGGTCTTTCTTTACCAATCCATCCATTTGCCTTCCAATACTTAAAATCAGTATATTCTGGATTATCTTTACCTAAGCTTATTTGCAACATACGAACTATATAAAACTTCATTTTTGTACTTAGATTTGTATTTGCTGGTTTTAAATAATTGATTGAATTCATCTTCTTAGCAAATGCTTTCAATTTCTTTGTAAATTTTTCACGTTTCTTTTCAGGAATTTTATCCCAATGAATTTCACTCATTAATTTAAATGAACATATCTTTATATATGATATGCCCCACCATGAAAGACTATCCTTTATATCCTTAGCAGTAGATTTTCCACCAGAGCCAAGACACTGAGTAATAATCACTGCTCGCTTTCCAAACATTTCTTTAGCAGGACGATGTGGCATCCAACGATATCCAAAGTGATCAAGCATGGATTTCATTGCTCCAGTTGTATGGAAAACATAGGCTGGTGAAGTAAATACTAACAAATCAGCTTCTAAAAAAGATTTTTCAATCTTTTGAACGTATTGTGCATCCTTGCATTCATCTTCTCTACACATAAAACACTTCGTACATCCAACACAAAAACCTGGACAATCCTTAGGAAGATAATACTCTGTAATTTCTGCACTATCTTTAAACTCCTCAAGAAATATCTCCTTCATTTTGTATGTTACACCATGTTTTTCCGTTCCATTAATTACTGTTATTTTCATAATCTCCCTCCATTATCTCTTATTACTTAGTATTCTTCTCTTTTCTAGAATATAACTTATTAAATTGTCTTATATGTTCTTCAAGTGTTTTTAACGCCTCTGCTTCTCTACTTGGGTCCCTATCACATATTGTGAGCAACAAATAAATTGGAGCATAAAAATGTAATGTCATAATTTCTACATTATCTGTCTGTAATGCACCTGATGATGCAATCATACCAAGAAGCATCCCTTGATACGATAACGGGTCATCCACATACTGCTTCATATATACATCTGCTAACTGTTTATCATGAAACTGTTCAATAGTAAGCATCTTACGAAAACGTCTCGTATAATCATCATGTAAGAAATACAAAAACAAATTAGTACCAAGTTCAATCAATTGTTCTTCAGATATATTTTTATATATTTCAGCATCTATTGAGGCATCCTCTCCATTAATCTGAAGTGAACCCGCCTGCTCTAAAAATCTTTTTTTCATACCATCAATAATCGCATCAAAAATTGCTTGCTTATTTTTATAATGCTTATAAAGCGACGGAGCCTTAATTCCTACTCTCTCTGCAATATCTGCAACATAAACATTTGCATATCCCTTTTCAGAAAACAAAGTCAAAGCTTCATCTATTATTTTTTCTTTTGTATTCATAATTTGTC
>Ga0310786_10004407_pt1 | contig 19660 bp, 14 predicted proteins | sample AusTroGonzalo_MG_FD_203881 | JGI IMG/M metagenome (GOLD analysis project Ga0310786, IMG submission 203881) | Bovine rumen microbial communities from tropical cattle in Woodstock, Queensland, Australia - Gonzalo_03 (v2) (version 2) | ecosystem: Host-associated > Mammals > Digestive system >... | reverse complement strand
GGCATTTTCGCGCAGTTATAGTGATCGAGCACTTCTTTTATCCATAATCCGTACTCATCTTTCCTGCTGCTTATATTTCTGTACGGATCGCTCTTTCCCGGCATTCCAATAACGTCAGGAGCCAATATGCAGAATTCGGAAAGGAGCGGAGCGAACAGTTTCAGGTTCAACGTAGATATCCCGTTTCCGCCGTGTATCGTGCAAATCATTGGCTTTTTTGTATCTCCAACCAGAAGGCAATGCGTCTTACCGAATGTCGTATCAAAATAATCCTCTGAATAAGAAACATTAAGAGATGCAAGAGTCTTATCGTAAAACTCATGCATCTTCTTTAAGCTTTCTTCACTCTTGTATACGAATCTGCCGTTCTTCAAGATTCAACCTTCATCAATACTTATTTCAGATCTTTCGCGTTTATCGTGTAAACCTTTGAAAAATCAGCATCCATGCAGATGTTTACAGTAAATTTATCAAGATTATAGACGCAGGACCATTCGGTATTCTTATAGCTGACTTTTCCGAGTATTTCCATCGCTTCAGTTCCGGATATGCTTTTTCCCGAACCGACAGCTGCTTCGATCTTGCTCAATCTGTCATCCGGCTCGCCCTTGTCATAATATTTGCCGGGGGCGACCACGCTGTTTGTGCAGCAGGGTTTCTCAACTACCACCATCTCATTGTCAAGCCACTCGACAACGACATATCTCCCGCTCTTGTCAGTGATGAACAAGTGATAATTTGTCTTCAGATCGGACTGTATGTCATAGGATTCAAGGAATTTCAATGCCTCATCGACTGAAGCGCATTTGTCGAGGATGCCTCTTATCGCACAATAGATAAGGAGATCCGGCTTTCCCTTGTCCTGGTGAGTCTCGTCAATAACGATCTCAAGGATTCCTGCTGCAACGCCCTTCTCATTCATTCCGTCAACAACGAGATAAGGAGTAATGACCGAATACAGTTTGCCCTGTACCGAATCAGGCTTTATCGGATATGTCTGTCCTACACCGAGAACGCCAAGATCAGCTAAACCGATCGATTCATAAGCTCCCTTCGGATGTGAATGAACAAGAACCGTATCAGTCTCTGTATAGTCGAAATTTCTTGCGAGCAGGTGTTCGCCTTCCGGAGTCTTGGCTGCGAAAGCAGAACATCCTATCCTGAAATTTTCTTCGCTGAAGTTCGCCCTCAGCCCATAGAAATGTCTGTCAAATATCCAGTTTATAAGTCCCTTGACGCTTGTTGATCCTGAATCGAGCATGCCCTGTGTATCGGTGCACTCGATGTTTTCCATCGTATAAAGGCCGTCTGCCACCTTCTTTACTGACAGCATGGTCCTGCCGTGGTTAAACAGCATGACCGCAGGTACGACAACCATAAGTCCGTAGACCAAAGGCAGCACTATCCTCTTTTTGAGCTTGAAGATCAGGCAGATCTCAAGGACCAGTGCAAACATGAAAACGATAATTCCTGAAGGAATGAAAGGAGCCCAGTTGAATGATCCGACCGCTTTAACATCAATGCAATACGGGATGTATTTTTCCACGATCATCTTTTTATATTCTTCTTCGGTAAAACGGTTATCCGGATTCTCTCTATATATCGGAATCATCAGATCGCAAACATATCCTGTCATCTCCTTGAATTCGGCATCTTCCATCGCTCTCAAAGTACCGTAAACGGTAATGTGATGACCATAATTCGAATAATACGTATTCCTGTCGGCTTTGCTCAGTCCGGTAAGATCCAAAAACATAAAAGCACCTTTACCGGTATTGAAATCTCCCACGAACTGAGTGGACTTTTCTTTGTAATCGATATTGTCGAAATAGACAAAGATGTCAGTTTTGATAGATTTGCCAAGATCTTCAGTCTTTATGCTGCTTGCATCAAAGCTCTTGGAAAACAGTCCTAAAAACCAATCTCCAAAGAAGCCCGTCAGAACGAGCATTATTCCAAGCAGCAAGACAATTGTCGCAAATACTATCGCTGCCTTATTTCTCTTCTTCATACAGTAGATCCCCCTTAATTAGAACCATATGTCGCAGTAGCACTCGAAGTATTTATCCTTCGTTTTATTTCACAAGACATATATTACCAAATAAAACGAAAAACGCTTACATAGAAAAGCAAGATGTGTAAATTGTTCGCACATCACCATGAAGGCATTTCGCTAAATAATTGATTTAGTATTATGTGCCTGGAATTATAGAACAACAAAAGCAATACTACTCTGTTCTTGCGGTTTTTTTGTTCGCTTTATAGTAAAGCTGCTTCTCAGCATACATCTTAGCGTCTGATTCTTTGAGAAGTTCATCTATCGGCTTTTTACCGTCAGGTGAATAACTGTATCCGACGGAACAGCTGTATGGTGTGGCATCAACCTGTTCGTGTATACGCTTGGTAAGATTAATGACCTCATCTTCAGATACCTTTCGGCATACGATGACGAATTCATCGCCGCCGACTCTGTATACCGGCTGCCTGCGTTTTGCAGCACGCAGGAAACACGTGGCGATCGTTGAAATAGCCTTATCACCTGCCGTATGGCCTTCCGTATCGTTAATGACCTTTAGGCCGTTCATGTCGATTGAAACAAGCGCTGATATCTCTTCAGGCACATTGGATATGTCAGAATAATATGCCTGACGATTCAAAAGCCCCGTGAGAGGATCTTTTTTGGTGAGCTGAAGGATCGAGAATACGTAGTAAACGAAAACAGAAATGGCAATCGTTACACAGAAAAGCTGTGCGTATTCTTTGCCGATCAGAAACGGCATAATTATTCCCGCGAAAAAAGCAAAGCAGAAATACACTATCGGAATTCTCTCAGTCGACTGTTTTGAACTGTGACGGATCATGAGAACGACCAGCAATACACAGTACAATCCGACGACAACATATGGAAGAAGACCAAGTGGACCACGCTTCATAGATCCGGTTTCATCCAATCTGAAAACGATACCTGTAGGGATAGAGACAAAGTCAATTACTGTAAGGATGATAGCCGGAATGAACACAAACCACTTCTGTTTCTTGATGATCGTATAAATGATCTGTGCGATCAGGAAAGGCGTTATGCTGTATCTAACAGCTATCAGAAAGGGTCTGAAAGACGGATATGCGTTTCGTTCAGCAAGATAGAATTCTGCAAATACCATGATCGAAAGGATCAGCACCTCCGCGATCAGGGCATACATACGGATTACGGTCTTCTTATCCAGAAAGACAGTCGAAATGAGGGATGTCGTAAATCCCAAAAGAACCAGCAGCAAAGGGAAATTCTGAATTACATACTCTTGAACTGCCATAAACCCTCAAAGCCAATCAAAAAAGCCAATCAAAAACCAACTGCCTAAGAGCTATAAACCCTCAGGCAGTTTTATTATACCATTTCAGCTGTAGAAGTTTGAGTTACTTGACTTTGACCGTTGCTTCCTGTTTGAAAGAAGCATATTGATTCTTTAATGAATCCTTAAGTTCAGTAAATTCAGCTCGATATTTCCTTCTCTTCGCTTTGCATTCAGAAACTAACTCATCGAGCTGTTCCTTCTTTTTCTTAAGATCTTCGTCAGGCTGATCAGAAAAACTCATTCCGGACTTTTCTCTGGCATAGTTATATTTATTCAGAGCACTCTTGATAGTCTTATCGTTATTGGTGTAATCAATATAACAATTGACGATCTTCTGCATATCCGAAAAGAACTGCTTATGTGCTTCGCTAGAATGCGAAACAGCTTCACAGGTCCTATCCTTAAGGTGCTGTTCCATAAGCGGAAGCATCTTATCTTCAAGATCGATGTCGTTTATGCTCCTCCATTTTCCCGCACAGAAGATCCTGCCTAACAAAGCATCAAGATCCTGAGGGTCCACCATGAGCATATAAGAAAACCTCTGGTCCGCCTCGGAATAATCAGCTAACGTTATCGCGTGTCTGGCCTTAGCCAAAGGATCGTTAAAGAAAAGCGACGCACCGTAACCTACTCCGCAGAACGTGCACTCATAAAGTCTTTTTTCCTTGTCCAAAATGAGCTGACCGCCGCACTTGGCACAATTGACATTCTTAACTATATCAGCAAAAGGATCGGATCCTGCATCCACTTTGGAAGCGGCCGGCGGTGTGTATCCGTTGACCGTAGGATCAAGTGCTTTGAGCTCACAATAGACTTTCTTGTACTTGTTCCTTATTTCGACGGCCTTATCAGACATTTCTTTTGCCCGCAGGTGGTCATTTGCCATTATCTTCTCATTCGATTCTCTGTAAGACTCTTTCTCTTTTTCTAAGTTAAAGCATTTAATAAGATAGACCCAGATCCAAACCAATGCAGCAAACATAGGCATATCTGTTGCGATACTTTTTAGGCGGTCTTTCTCCAGCTCTTTTTCCATATTGATCTCAGCTTCCTTTTCAGCTATATCGCGAAAAGAGTTTCTGGCATCCTGAGTACGATCGTCTCTTTCATGCCGGTATGCTTTATAATCATCTGCGAGCTTAAATAGCAGCGTCAGTTTTTCGAAATAATCGGCATGCTCTTCAGAAGCGATCTTTGCGTCTCTTAAAGCATGCTTTGCGGGCGCAGGATCGTAGTTCTTGACCTTATCCAGATTCTTAAGATCATCTGCTGAAGAGATCTTGCCTGATGCCAGGATCATGCCCAAAAGAGCCTCGAAATCACGGGGATTCTTAGAAAGCATAGCTTTATATTTTTCCTTGGCAGTTTCAAACTTCAGTCTCTTGAGAGCAGATTCGGCCTGCGCGGTAAGTTCATCTCTGTGAAGCTCAACGATATTGAATTCGTTACCGCAGAAAGGACAGGCAAAGAGTTCCTGCTCCTCATCAAAGATAAGAACGCCTGCGCATTTTGAACATGTATAACTGTTAAGTTTAGCCATTTTCATCCCCCCTATCCCCAAGAAGGCAAAAATCTTTTACATCTAATTCATTATACCATTTTTTGCCGTTAATCCTTTATACCACCGACAGTAAGACCTGCGACGAAGTATTTCTGAAAGAACGGGAAAACGGTCATCAAAGGCAGTACCGCGAGCACAATTGCCGCACTCCTGATCGTATGCGGAGTCGCCGTCCTGCATTTTATCGTATAATCAATTTTTTGATTGTGACGCAGCTCGCTGAGAAACTTCATTATCTCGAAATTCACGGTTGTGAGTTCAGCAACAAGTCTGTTATAAAGAAGTGCATCAAACCAGGAATTCCAGTGATACACGGCAATAAAGAGCGCAATTGCTGCATAAACAGGTTTGCAAAGCGGTGAAACTATACAAGTAAAGATCCTGAAGTAACCAGCGCCTTCAAGCTGTGCAGCTTCCTCAAGCGATTCCGGCAGGTTTTTCATGTATGTTCTCAAGACCAAAACATATAAAACATTTACGAGACCCGGAATGACATATACCAGAAAGCTCCCCGTAAGCTTGAGGTTTCTGTACAAAATATAAGTCGGAACTATGCCGCCCTGTAAATACATCGTGATCACCCAAAATAATGCAAATCCCGACTTAAACAGATATTTCTTCCGGCTGAGGATAAAAGCAAGCAGTGCATTCACGGCCAAAGAAACAGGCGTTGCCAGAAGTGTTCTTAGCAAAGATGTTCTTAAGCCCCTTCTAACACCCGGGTAGTCTTTTAACAAAACTATGTAATTGTCCAAAGTCCACTTGCGAGGGAGCAGATGTATTCCTCCCGCCACGGCACTATATTTATTGCTGAATGAATATGCCAGATTATTGATGAACGGGAAAAGCGTAACGATTACGACCAGAGCCAGGAAGGTGTAGATAATTACATTGAAGATCAAGTCCCCCGTCGCCATCTTTTTCTTATGTCTGTCAGATGCCATTATATTATCCTCCCTCCCTGGTATTTTCAGATAGGATAATATGCCGCAAAGCCAGACAATTACGGACAAAGTCTAAATATATTCCCGAAAATTAAGATATTTTGATTTATCTTACGTCACCGTCAAAAAGTCCGGTCCTTCTTTCAAGAACGATGTTCTTGACCAGATATACGACCGAGGCTGCTACGATCGTGCCTGCTAAGACTGCAACCATGTAAGCGTACAGGCCAAACTGCGAATAAATGAAATAGAACTTGTCGCAGATAAGATAATTAATCATTATCGTCTCAAGGGAGATCTTTCCAAGGAACTTCAGTACCGGATTACCGAACTTCAACCTGGAAATAATGGTGATAACTACGATCAGGAAAACGATCTCTAATACAGTCTCTACACCAAGTCCAGCAAGCTTATCGATATACGGATGATTTGAGCCGTAAAACTCCGTCCAGTAGATCAAATTATCGATAAGATTTCTGTGGATGAAATCCATTATCACAAGAAGAACTGACGCACCGATCAATATAGCCGCATACGCCCTGTTAATGACCTTGTTGATACGTTCTTCCTTGTATGCATAAAACATGCCGACCGGGAACATCAAGAGCGTGTTGTACCACCATTCGCCCTTGAACCAATAAGACATCAGCATTGAATCAGAATGGCCTGACAAGAATCCGATGGCCATCATTATCAGGACTGCAAATGTCATTATCAGTATTCCCGTTCCGGCTTTCTTTACGCGCGAGAATACGATCCTGAATACAATGTAGAGGATCATGATCTCGACCGCGAACCACATCTGATTGTTTATCAGGAACAGACCAAAGAAACTGCATATTACTTCGACAAACTTGAAGCTCTTTCCTTCCCTGATGTTTCCAAGAAGCGCATCTGTAAGGTAAATATAGTTACAGATAAAGAACGGTACAAGGACAGTAAAGGTCCTTCTCTTCATGAATCCCTTGATATAAGACTCATCTGTCATCCACCTCTTGATCAGGCCAAATCCCGAACTGAAGAAGAAAAATGCGACCGCGAGGATTCCGTAATACTTATAATCCGCAAACTGGAACATATCCCTCGTTCCGGCTTCAAGATGTTCAAGCGTTATCTCTGTCTGATGGAAGATTATGAATACGGCAAGGAAGCCCTGAATTTCCTTACTGATAATCCTGTCAAAGAAACCTTTCTCCGATTCGGCGGAAGGTCTGCAGCGCACATTAAGGAGCAATATCAGCCCCAGTAATGCCAAGCTTATGTAAAATACTATCGTAAATTCCACCTGCATTACTCCTTACGTGCCTAACAAACTTATGACGTTCAACGTCAGTGATATCAAGAGCAAAGTAACAACGATCATGATTATTATGATCAGCCTGCTCCTTTCCTTTTTGTGCCTGATTTCTTCATCGCCTATTTCAACGGACGTACTGATAAGTTTTTCGGCTTCTTCGCGGGAAATGGTCTCCTGCTCACCCTGCTTTTCACCTGCAAGCAGTTCCATAATGGATACGTCCAGAACTTCGGAAATAGGTTCAAGCATGGAGATATCAGGGAAACTCAAACCGCGTTCCCATTTGGATACTGCTTTATCGGTAACGTTAATAGCGTCCGCAAGCTGTTTCTGCGTGAGCCCCTTCTCTTTACGGAGCTCAGCTATCAGTTGTCCTGTTCTCTCTTTATCCATCCTTCTATGGCATCTCCATACATTAAGAAAAAGTATGGAGTTTTATGAGCAGGAAATCAAGTTGCGGCTTTACTGCTTATGACAGCCTGTTTGATACTTGCGTATATCCAGGCTGCCACAGCAGTTACAGCGAAAACGCAGACCGCGCCGAACTTTCCGAAGAAAGCATCGTTCTTGGTCATAACGAACAACATCAAGACAAACATGTGCATGATGTATATGGTCAGCGTAGTTGTCCTGCCAAGTTTTTCAGCAGCAGTACCGAATCCGATATCCTGAAACCTGAGGCACAACAGAACGATTATGATCGTAAGTACCTCACAGCTTATGAAAGGCACAGCCGTTCCCTGCTTATACGTGTTGAGTTCCACCATAGCTGTTACTACAGCAGTTACACCTAGAGCTCCAAGGATAACGGGAAGTGCTTTTACGCTCAGGATCTTCTTCTCGAATCTTCTGATCAGCATACCGGTCAAAGTGTAGCCAAGACCGACCAGAACGGCATTTCGAAGCTGGTATCCTTCTCCTATGCCCATATGCGACAGTGCAACATAAGCAGCGATCAGGACAGGACCTGCAAAAACAACATACTTTACGATCTTGAGCTTATTGAGGACAAGGAGAACAACGAGTGCGTAAAGCAGTGATCCCAGGTACCACAGATGCTCAGAGAACGGTGAGAAGTTATAAAGCAGGAAGTCCTTTATGGCTTTTGACGTAAAGCTGTCGCTGATATCAAAATTACCCAAGGTCATCTTGTTATAAAGTGCCTTAGCCAATGCATAGAAAACGTTAGATGCAACATAGAGTACAAGGATCCTCTTAGTCTGCTTAATAAGGCGCTTCATCATAAGGGAGACGTCATCCCTGTAGAGCATATAACCGCATATCACAAGGAAGAACGGAACCGCGGTCTTACCGTACGTGATAAAGACATCGCCTGCTTTTCCGGCAAAAGGACAGTGTATCGCAACTACCAGGAATGCCATTACGAAACGCATTACGTCAACCGAAGCAATACGCGAAGATCCGGTCTCCCTCTTCTTGATCTTTCCGTTGATCATTGCGATCAGATATTTGTCCACACCGCTTATTACAGCAGCCGCGCCAATTGAAAACATTATAGTGAAGATAATGTACATCGACGGAGAAGCTATTTTAAATATGACTCCGTTTGAAAAGCCGTTGAGGAAAAGATTGTGTATCAGATAAAGTTCAAGAGATACTGTTCCAAGGAACTTCAACACGGGATTTCCGAATCTGAACTTCATCATGACGAGGAGCACAAAGAGCACAAAGAACAGTATAAAAGGAACCTGTACACTGAGGCAGCGGAGCTTATCCATGTATGCAGGGTTTTCACCCGGGATCTCGCTCCAGTAAGAATACTTTTTAAGCATATAAGCAGTCTGCCTGCCAAATAAATACGTAAGTGCACCAAAGATCGGGAGCCAGATGATATATCCCTTGCGTGCGATCTTGCGAAGCAGATCAGAGTGCTTCGAAACGATAATTCCCACTACGAAAAGGATCGATGCATTGTACCACCATTCTCCCTGGAACCAGTAACTGCAGGACATGTCTTTGCCGTGGCAGAGCATAAGGCTTCCGGCCATCATGACAAGCACGAAAACCCCCATGACGATCGTTGCTGCTGTCCTGTTCTTTATTAGTTTATAGACAATATAGAAAACTATATAAAGAATGGCGATCTCAACTATATACCACATGTGCTGGTTGATGAGCGACCAGCCTGAGAGAACTGCCAGCAGCTGCAACGGCGTAAACTTTATGCCGCAAATACATGCTGCCACGACAAACACAAGGATACAGATATAAAACGGGATCAATATCGTTACATAACGCTTTTTAAGGAATCCCTTAAGGTAGTTTTCCTTCGTCTTAAGGCTTGTATAAAGTCCGTAGCCGGAGAAGAAGAAAAAGATACCGACAAAGAGAACACCAAGGCCTTCAAAGATACCTATCACGCCCGCTTCCTGCGCGAGCTCCTGCGAAAGATGGTGAACGATTATCGCTACTGCGGCAAAACCCTGGATCGCCTTGGAGTTATCAAGAGAAAGTGGCTCTTCCTGCCATTCACGCAGTTTGGAAGGCTTGATCCCGACCAAAAGAAGCAGTGCCAAAGCGATAAGGATAACAAACATAGGTATATTCCATGAAGTGACACTCTTATATAACGAAAAAGTCTGTCCCATTGCGGGAGTTGATGCCGCACTGGTCTTTTCACCTGTCTGATCAGACGAGGCATTTGAATTACCGGCCTCAACATTTTCAGCCTGTGCATAATCACCGGTAACCATCTTATAAGGTTCGATATTCGTTGCTTTAACCTGACCAGCAAGTCCGTCAGAAAGCTTTACGGAGTTGATTATATTCCCTGCAAGATAATCAAGATATTCACAGGATTTTTCGCTAAACGGACTCTCAGTACTTGAAAGGACTATGCAGATCTGATACGTCTTGCCGTTCGCTGTATTGAATGAATACTGATAAAGTCTGACTTTTTCTGCCGAAGCCGTACCGGAATTCTGATAGAAAACTTTAAAGAAAGATATGCCGTTAACTACGACTGTTCCATAACCAAAAAGTTCAGTCGTTGAGAAACTGCCGGGATAATAGTCTTCAAGGTTATTGGGAAAATTAGAAGACAGTGATGATTCCGTCAGAAACGAAGGCGAATCATTCTCAAATACCGCAACCAAAAAACGCTCTTTATCTGTCCTGTAGGCGTGTGTGCCACGTACATCACCGGCACCGAGTTCCCTTCCACATTGTTTGTATTCTGAAGTTACAACGCTAAAATCAACATTTTGTTCTTTAAGAACAGGATCGTCTTCTTTCATTCCATCCCAAAGGACAGCGAATTCTGTCGGCAGAGAAACAGTTATTCCGCTTGTGAGAGTATAGCTGCGTCCTCCGTCAAAGCTTTCTCCCTGAGCCATCTTAAAAGGCTCTGCACCTTCCGGAGTTATAACGTCAGAAGCAAGCTCATCCGAAAGCTTAATAGAGTTGATAATGCTGTTGGAAGCCTCTTCCAATTGTCTGCATTCATCATCAGTATATGGAACAGGGCCCGTTTTGTTCTCTCTGTCGCCCATCATCATAATGTTGAGCTGATGCATCTTACCGGAACCGGTTATCAGGGAGTACTGGTTCATTCTTAATACCGTATCCCCCGGATTCCCCGGAGTTCCGGAAGTCTGAAAAGAGATCTTGTAAAACGGAATTCCTGCTTTTTCCACCATTCCATAACCGAAAGCTTCTGTATTGCCAAAGCTGCCGGGAGTCATGGGCTGGATATTCTCAGAGAAACTCGCATTCAGATTCGAAGGTGTTTTCTTTTCGAACATGATTACAAAGAACCAGCTACTGGAACCTTCCACATATTTGGAGAACTGAATCTCAGTTCCTCCAAGTCGGTACCATTTCATGATCTCTTCCTTGTCGATCCCCATATCTTTCAATAACGGATCGCCCTCATCCATCCCGGTCCACAAAACATTAGTGAATCCCGCCGGAACAGTCATCGTAATTCCTGTTGAGGTAGTACATGTCCTGCCGCTATCCGTACCATCAGCAAAAGACACTGAAAAAAGTGTGGATACGACCAATACTATCGAGATCAAAAAACTTAAAAATTTCCTGTAACGCATAAACTGCTCCCTGAATGACTACTAAACAAAAAAGTAAAATTGGCCAGGTCCATCAGCAGGTTCCGAATACTTCATAATAGTCAGCACCGGCACCAAGATTCATTTTCTTTACCCACCAGCTGACTTTTCCCTTCTTGTTCACGTAAACCTTCGCACTGTTTACGGTCTTATCACTGATTGCTTTTTTGTATAACTTATTCTGCCCCTTGATCCAGCCGTTCTTCTTCCACATCTTCTTAATGGCAGCCTTTGTTTTAGATCTAAACGAAGCCGTCGTGAGACCAAGCAGGCTGAGCATCTCTTCCTGAGACAGTTTCTTGCCGGTCTCCCTGGAAATGTTGTAGATGTAGTGTTCTTCAAGATCCCATCCTTCGGCATCGATCTCAATAAATATCGAAACATAGTTCTTGCCTATATAGTACTGGTAGCTGCACTTGTTTCCCTTTGCCTTGGGCTTGATGTAATTGAGAATCTCTTTGTTGATAGCTGTAGTATCCACGCCGGCAATAGTGACCTTCGGGATCTTAGCAGTAACCTTACCAAGAAATTCGTTTTTATAAGTCTTCTTAAACTGGTCGCTAACACTGGTTTTGCCAATTGCTGCAGTTTCGGAAGCTGATGTTGATGCTGACGATGAGATTTCTTCTGAAGAAGCGGTCTCTTCAATGGTTTCTTCAGTAGTCGTCTCAGCAGTGGTCGTTTCGCTGATTGAGGTGACTTCCGTACTCTCCGTTACTTCAGATGAATTTGTCGTGTTTTCATTCGTGGTGACCTTGTTGCATCCCACAATCGTGATCATTATGCATGAGATCAAAAATGCCGCAATAACCCTTTTATTCATAATTCGCCTCCCACCATTTTCGCCGGACGATTTGCCGTTTGAACTTATGATAAATCTATCATCACTGTTTCATTCATACAATCGACCGTCAGTAGAGTGCTGTGTTTTCAAGGGTTTGCGCACATATTCTACTTTGAGTTCACTATTGAAAACTGATTAGTCTTCTCATGTTTATTTCTTCAAACTATAAGGAGATATCAGCCCGAGTTCCTTATATAAGAATCCGGCTCCATCGCTATAATCAATATAAATTACGACATTTCCCTTTATATATACGCCGTAGCCGCAACCGTCCATACTTTCAGTCGGACAATAAGTGATCGTGTATTCGTAACCGTCCTTCTTTCCGGAGGTAGTGGTTCCTTGTTCAAATCTAATGTAATCTGCCCAGAATTTGTAAATGTCTCTTGCTGAGGTTTCACTTTCCGCGGTCACTTTGAATAAAGAAAAATGATTGGCAAAACAGACTATGTCCTCTTCCAGCGAGTAACTCTTCGCAGTCCCGGTCTCATTGTAGGTTACATATAAATGCTTTGCTTCTTCTCTGTTTTTCGAGACATAGTATTCACCGACTTTAGAAAAGCCTGAAACCAGTCCCGGGCCAAATTTTCTGTCTGCATCAGAAATGGTTTCGAGTTCTATGACATTGCACTTTTTCAAAGCCTTAACGACAGAGTCTTTCTTGAAAGCACTTGTACATGCCGTCAGGAAGACGAAAACTAAGCAAAGCATTACCGACGTGATTTTCCTGCCCATCATAGTTCCCTCCAAAATGCTAAAACTACTTTCTCTTAAAGACCATCTTGGTCTCGTTTTTACCCTTGCCGACTGTATATGTCATGGTATTTCCCTTGACTTCAGGCGATGCAAAAACAAGTTTGCCTTTTAATTTGAAGTTATATTTGTTGTTGCCCAGATCTTCCAGATCAAAATTTATAACTACCGGCTTTTTTGATTTGGGCATCTCACACGTATAGACCACTTTTGTACCGCTTATCTCATATGTCTCGGAAATGCCCATGTCCTGCAATTCTTTCGAAGAGATCTTCTTTCCGGTAGCTTCATATTCCTCGACAAGCACCCAAGTGCCCTCAATGCCCTTATTGCCGCATCCTGTCAAACAAGCAAGTGCGAGCACAAGGATTACAAGTATCGCTGTTATTTTTGTCTTCTTAGTATTCACAGTCTTATCCTCACATCGAAAGTCGTTATAGCGGCTTTTTCAAACCATTTATGATCTCATTATATTCTTTATTGAAGCTCATCCAATTAATCATAACAGACCAAACATCAAATCCCTGAGCTATCATGGATTCACGCATCGCTTTTTTGAGCAGATTCATATTCGCGCTCTTGGTAAACTCATTTGCGGGAACCTGTCCGTCGATCTGACCGAAAGCGGCTTTAAAGCTCTGGACCGCAGCAGCAGTAACGGCCGCCTCATCAGGCTTGATCCCCTTGAATATAAATTCGGCTCTTACAAGGAGTTTAACGTCCATGTTGACTCCGCAGTCATGAAAAGGTATCTGGTCGTTCTCTACCTTAATGGTATAACTCTCAAGACTTGCCGGATTAACAGGGACAGCCGCATTTCCGTTTGTCTTTACATTTTCCTGTTTAGTGTCTTTCTTCATGAAATCGAATAATCCCATATACTATCCCCTTTTCCGTTTATTCTATAAAAAATCACTTTACAAGGCGGCAGCCGCTTCTTTCTTCGACAAGATCTTTCCTGATATTTGCAAATTCACCTTCAAGCTTTTTCATCCTGACCTGTGCCGGGAAAGTCTTATTAACGAGTTTCTGACGGGACTCCTTGTAATTCTCGTCATAATTCGCTCCTTCATAGGCTATCGCATAAACATCAGCTTTGGTTTCCATGTCAGAAACATCATTAGTTAGTGAATCAAGCTCATTTTTACTTTCAGCATACGGCTCGAAGAAGGATATGAGTTTCTCCATCTTCTTGAAATACGGGCGGTCACCATCTGAAGCATGCTTTCCTGCTTCTTCAAGGCTTGATCTGACAGCTTTCATCTCATCGTCATCAAGTTCTTCAGAAAGATTGATATCACTGACTTTTGTCCATTTACCTGCGCAAAGGATCTTTCCGAGAAGAGCTTCAAAATCAGAAGGATCCTTCATGAGGAGATTAGAAAACCTCTGTCCGGCATCCTTATACTGTCCGTTATTAAGCGAATTCAGAGCCTTTTCCATGGGCAGGCCGAAGAAAAGTGAAACACCATATGCCACGCCGCAGTGATCACATTGATATACTCTCTTATTCTTGTCGAGTATCAAGCCTGCGCCGCACTTGTCGCAGCTGATGTTCTGTTCGATAATGATATCGCTGTCAGAAATCTTTTTGCTCTCAGAAACACTATCAGGTGCTTTATTATCAGATGCGATCGAAGCATGAAGTTTTTTCATCTTCGAATAGCACCAAGAGTAGTTTTTCTTAGCGCTTTCTATCTTATCGCTTAACTTCTTTTCATAATCGTTTCCCGGTTTATATGCCGCGTCTGTTTGCTCATCTTTATTGGCGACCGCATAAACTAAAGCTATCAGCACAACGACAAACACTACGACTCTAAAACCAATGATAATTGGATTCCCGGTCTGCATACTAATAGAGAAAACGATCAAGAACAGTAATATAACGCCCGGAATGATCAATCCCCAAGGCAGCGACTCCCTTTCTTTTTCACGCGTTTCCTGGAAGTCTGATAGCATCTTGTAGTTTATATCTTCCAAGGTGTCTCCGGATAATAGCGTCTCCTTCTCTTTCTCAAATTTGACGCGCTTTTCATAGCTCTCAATGAGTTCCATGAACCTGGCAAAATAATCCGCTCTTTCATTTACCGAAATCTTTTTGGCATTAAGCAGCGCTTTCTTCGCACCTGTCAGATCTTTGCCGGAAAGCTTTTCGCTGTATTCCAACCCTTCTTCAGAACTGATATTGAGCAGGCAAAGAACATTGCCCAAGAGAGCATCAAAGTTCTGCGGATCATTATCCAACACCTGGTCAAACTTTTCTTTTGCCGCGCTGAAAGATTTCTCCTTCAGGCAAGCTCTCGCCTGATCCAGAACTTCACCGGCATGAAAATCAACGATGTCGTATCTGTTTCCGCAGAAAGGGCAATCAAAGAATTCCTGGTCCGAATCGAACATCAGGATTCCTGCGCACTTTGAACATGTGTAGCTTTTCAGTGTTGCCATATAGATCTATCCCCCGAAAAATAACAAATCTATCTAACTTTTGTATTATATCAATTTTTTTATACAAAATTACAAAAAGGGTCTGCCAAACTTGGCAAACCCTCTGTTACGGATGCTGCTTTTATTTCTTAACTTTGAGTCTTATCAATGAAAGCTCTGAAGATTCGTTTGCTGTTCTCATCATCCCATAACGGCATGACGCCAATTAGCGGTTTCATAAATTATCTCCTAGATATTCAGATCTCCGACCGAACCGATCAATTCAGCAATACTGTCCTGCGAGCGTTTAATACGCTTTTCGCCGAGTTCCCCTGTTTTCAGATCAGTCGATGTAACAATATACATGAACCTTATCATTGCCAACAGCTTTATCTTGCTGTTTATCTCGTTGATCTTTCCTTCGTCAGTTGTCTCAAAATAGTATCTTACGATCTTATCCCAGATCCGACCTCCCAATTCATTGGGAATACCGAAAAACTTCTGAAGGTTATCCGGTTCATCTTCAGGAAAAGCTACATACGAAACATATAATGCCTGCAGGTCAAATATCGGCTGTCCCGTTGATATAGTGTCCATATCTATGAGCATCGGCTCATCATCAACCACCATGATATTCTTCATCTGATAATCGCCATGTACGAGATGCAGATCATCAGGCAGCGAGGCGATCAGCTCATTCAGGCGATCAAACTGCTCATCGGTTAAATAGCTTTGGATCGAATCAAGATATGAAATGAACTTATCCTTTGCCATCGGCAAAGTTCCCGGATCCATCTCCGCACTATGCACGGTTTTCAGAAACTCCACATACATCCGCACTAGAGCGTCAAAATTCTCCGGTTCATCGATCAGAAGATCATTGAAGGATTTCGCTTTCAGCAGTTCAAATACTGAGCCGTAACTGTCACCGACCCTGACCGTATCGTAAGATATGGCAGTCGGAACGCCCTTAACAAACGCAAGCTTTGCGAGACGATGCTCGTTACGGATCATCGGAAGACAATCGGGAGAATTATAGACCTTGACAATGGTTTCCTCATCAATACGGTAAACAGTACCGTAAAAGCCGTGTCCGATGACTTCGCACCCCTCTACCGAGACTTCCCTCATTGCTTTCTGCACATCAAACAGTTCCGTAAAGCCGGTTGTTTCGAAGATATCATAGACATCACGGGAAACATTGATGATCTGGGTTTTCCTGTTTAATCTTTTGCGGAGCTTGATCAGAACACGAAGTCCGGCACTGGATATGTATTCCAGTTCTGCAGCATCGATAACGATATCAGCACCACTCGCACCATCAACAGCCGAGAACAGTTCTTTTTCGATCTGCTCAGCATTATTAGTGTCGATCCTTTCACAAAGAAAGACTGTAAGGCTGTTGTTTTTTATTGTGGTCTTCATGCTCTTCTGTCAGACTTATCAAATGAATGCAATGAGTTTTTGATAAATCCATTATAGCATGACAGCTTATATCCTTATCTCCACCAACACTTGTTCGCTTTCAGATCAATAAACGGCAATGCCTGTATATTGCCAGTTATATCCATTGATAATGGAAGAATGCAGCTCATAATTGCGGCCGTCTGTGGTTATGACCATTGTGTGATTGGGCAGGCAATGATAATACATATTAGTGCCGAAGTTGAATAACGCTTGCTTTTTCTTTCCATATATCAAAATATTATGCACTAACACATAACAAATTACTTCTTCACCTTAACCTTCCTGCCGCAGTTCTTCTTGGTGAAATACTTCTTGTACTTCTTAACCTTGGACTTCTTGACCTTCACTGTCTTGATCTTTGAGCTCTTGAGCGACTTTTTGACACCCTTCTTTGTAAGCTTCGTAGTGTTCTTGATACAGATCGTCTTAAGCTTAGTGTCTTTGGCAAATGCATACGTGCCGATCTTAGAGAGCACCTTAGATGTGATGGTAAAAGACGAAAGCTTCGGGCACTTTGCAAAAGCGTTTGAACCGATCGTCTTTAATCTGGTTCCGCCGGAAACTTTTGCAAGATTAGAGCATCCGTAGAACGCATTATTTCCGATTACTGTTACATTTGCTCCTATCGTAAAACTCTTCAGGTATTTAACATCTCTAAAAGCATTTGGAGCAATGGCTGTTACTATATAAACAACACCGTCTTTTGTTACTGTCGAAGGCATCGCCAATGCACCAAACATCTGAATGAGCATAGCTTCGTCGGTCACATTAATGTTTACAAAGCCTAAACACTTTACTGTACCGGTCCCGTCAGTCGCATTATTTGTGACCTCAAATTTAAAAGGAAAAACCTCAATCTTAGAACCGATTCGCTGCTGAGTAATCTCCTTGAAGCAGAACTCCAAAACGATATCCGAATCAGACATTTTTATTGTCATATCTAAATAAACAGCACCTGTGCCATTGTACCTGTATCCGTCATAATAGTATCCTGAATCAGGAACTGCTGTTATCTTGATCTCATCACCCTGATAGCCTTCATAATCGGACAGCGTGATCTTACCGTTCTCAACAGGCATAACGGTAATTTTATGCATTGCTTTCTTAAAATTTATCTTTACGCCAGTAAAATTGCCTCCGCCTTCACCATCATTTATCTTCTTCCACTCTTCTTCGGTGCCGGCATAATTGATCGTGGTAATCGATGTGCATCCGGCAAACGCGTCGGTCATGTATTTTATTGACTTTGGAAGATTAATGGTCTTGATATTTGTACAATCCTTGAAAGCTTCTTTGATGGAGCTCACACCTTCCTTGATCGTTACGGTGGTAAGACCGGTACAACCGCTGAAGCTTCCCGGCAAGAGCCTGCCATCAGTATTACCGGGGATCGTGATGCTCTTAAGGCCTGTACAGCCTTTGAAAACATCCCAGTAAACATCTTCAAGTTTAGACGGAAGACGAAGCTCGGTAATGCCGGTACAGCCTTCGAAAGCGCTTCTGTCGAAACCGGTTACGCTGTCAGCGATCGAAACACTGGTAATATTCTTAAAGCCGTAAAACATGTAAGAGCCAATAAACGTTACTCCGTCATTTATGATGACCTTCTTTATTTGGTTCTTGTAAGACTCAAATGGAGAATAACCTTTTTGATAACTCATTGTTCCACCCGTACCTGATATCGTCAAGGTTCCATCTTGATCATTAAAACTATAGGTGACGTCAAGGGTCAAATGACCATCGTGGACAGCATCAGATCTTTTGCGGGATACTTCATCTTCTTTTGTTCCCGGCTCTGATGGTACTGTTTCTTCAGGCTCTTCACTTCCCGGTTCAGCCGGATCGCTTTCAGAAGGAACTGTCTCTTGAGCAGATTCAGTTTCCTTGGAAGTTTCAGGATCTGTTTTTTCCGCAGGCTCAGAAGTTTCAGTAGATTCTTTTTCTTCGGAAGGTTCCGTCTCCTCTTTCCTTTCAGGTTCAGAAGACTTGGTTTCATTTTCAGTCTGCGTGGTTGTTTCGCCAACGGTGGTTTCAGTTACATTGGTTTCTTCAATCTCGCCTTCCGCTTCATCTGCGAAAACGATGGAGGGGATGACGCTTGCTATTAATGCCATACTGAGTAAACCTGCCAATAAACGCTTAAGTTTCATGTCGGACCTCCCTTAAAGCCACATAACACCGACTGTCAAATCTTTTTAAGTATAAACTGATACTTATTCAAATGGAAGAAAAGACCAAGAGTTAGTCTCCCGAGAAATCGCTTGAACCACAAGAAATCTATGCATAAAGAAAGGGTCCGCCAAACTTGGCTAACCCTTCTTAGTGTGAAGAGACGGTTCCTAACGTCAAAACTCCAAAGCCAATAGTTTCAAGGATTTTCAGGTTTTCGAGCCATCAAAAAGCACTCAACTTACCTCGAATTTATCACAAATCCACATCATTTTTCAAAAGAGAATGAGAGCATGAAAAACGTCTGGACATCAATCCAGACGTTTGATTTTTGCAATGTTTTTTGTAAATAAAATTGCGAGTTAACATTCCAATTCATTATATCATTTCAGTTCTGATCTAATTCCTGATATACACTTTTCCTTAATCTGGTGATGCTTATCAGCATTCCAATAATACCGACTATAAAAAACATCACTGCTATTCCGGAGCCGCTGTCGGATTTGAAGATACATATAAGGACACTTTGTAACGGCGATTCAGTTCTCATAAAAGGCTCGAAAATATAATCGGCAAGATAACCTGAAAGGAGCAGTCCCAATGGATTGGTGCAGTTCATGATCGTATCGTGAGCCGAGAACACCCTTCCCTGAATCTGGACAGGCACTCTTTCACGAAGAATAGCCGTTTGGTTAGCTCCCATAATGACAGCCGCCACATAACCTGTGAAATTACATATGCTCCAAACCGCCGGATGAACTGA
>Ga0310786_10004406_pt1 | contig 19666 bp, 21 predicted proteins | sample AusTroGonzalo_MG_FD_203881 | JGI IMG/M metagenome (GOLD analysis project Ga0310786, IMG submission 203881) | Bovine rumen microbial communities from tropical cattle in Woodstock, Queensland, Australia - Gonzalo_03 (v2) (version 2) | ecosystem: Host-associated > Mammals > Digestive system >... | reverse complement strand
AAGGATGAGAACCCGACAAAAGTTGCGAAGCAACGAAAGGGTTCGACAACAAGTAGATTTGATAAGTGTTAGCGCGATCAAATCGTCACGGTTGCCGCGCAGGTCGGCTTGCCCGACCAAGCGAATCTTCTGGGCGCGCGGGTTATAAAAAACATTTGTATTTTTATTATTTTTAAAATAGAATGTGCACATCGTCGGGGCGTAGCTCAGCCTGGTAGAGTACTTGCATGGGGTGCAAGGGGTCGCAGGTTCGATTCCTGTCGCCCCGACCATAAAATAAGAATGTCGCCAACGGCGGCATTATTATTTTATCGTAAGATAATTTATACAATTATATTCATAACACGGCTATTTTTTTATTTGGTTTCAAATGTTGTTATGATATAGTTTGGCAGAAAGGATAATTTTGATGCAAACATTATCAAATTTTCCACAAACAATAAAAACGCCTCGATTAGTATTGCGTGTTGTTTTGCCAACCAAAGAAAACGCAGCAATACTGCTGAATATTGTTGACCAAAATCGCGATTATTTAATGGATTGGCAAGGACATTTTGGTGAATTAAAAACTGTTGATGATGTTTTGGCATATTTAAATAAACGAGCCAATCAAATTGAAATCAACCAAGGTATATGTTTTTATATTTATCATAATGATAATATAATTGGCAGGATTCGTTTCTTTAATGTCAAAGATAATGGCTGTGAAATAGGATATTGGTTGATTAAATCAGCAAATGGGCATGGATATATGAGCGAAGCTTTATCTGCGTTGGAATCAGAGTTATTTAAGTTTGGCTTTGATAATATCACACTGGATATAGATAATGGAAACACACGTTCAGAAAAGCTCGCTAAACGCAATGGGTATAAATTAAACAAACGATTGCCAATGGCATCATGGGCCAAGTGCATTGGCAAATGTGATTCTTTGATTTATGTAAAAAACAAACTATCATAAAAACGAATTCAAAAATACATCTTTGAAAAATGTTTGGGATATGATATAATTCCCAGTATGACAAAATTCCCAAAAAGTGTTTTGAAATTTTATCTTGGCCACCTTTACGATTGTGCAAAGGCATGGCCATGGTTGTTCGCCCTGCTTTCCATTATTGACACGGCGGGACATAGTATTGTTGCTGCGTTTTTGATAAAAATGGTTGTTGGAACGTTGGAAAACAGCCCGGCACCGGAGGCATTATCCGCAATAATTTACATTGCAATATTATATTTTATTGTGCGCAGTATTGCCATTGCCAGCGCTGTTTTACGCTGGGCTGTTTTTGATAATTGCATAAAATATCGTGCATATAATAAAATTTCTGAACATTTATATGATTATGTTTTTAAACAAACCGTTGAATTTTATGCCAATTCAATGCCTGGAAAAATAGATTCCCAGATAGACAGTATTGCAAACGGATTTTCCGAAACGATTCTTACTATTTTTGGCAGTATGATTGCGATTACCGGTTCTTTCATTATAAGTTTTGGTGGATTGTTCGAAATCGGATGGCAATATTTGGTTGTTATTTTAATTGCTGTGCTGACGCGCATAATATGGGGTATATGTTTTGTAAAAAAAGCATTGAATACATCAGCCAATACATCTAAAACTTCGAATCATTTACATGGTCGGTTGTTGGATGCTTTGTCTAATTTTATATCTGTGAAATCATTTACTAATGAAAAATGGGAACAAAAATGCGCAAGGCCATACCGCAAAGAATATGAAAAAACAGCACGCGCAGGACATGCCACATCTCGTTGGTTTTGGGCGCCTGGGAATTATATGACTGACGTGTTGGGAATGACCGCTTTGATTATTTTATGTGGATATATGTATGCGACAGGTCAATCGTCCATTGCTGATATTTCTTTTGCCATAAGTATTTTCGTCGGGATAAGCGCCATATCATTTGAATTTATCTGGGAAATCAGATATTTCATAGAAATATGGGGCAAATCTGTTGGTTCATACACTACGTTGATTACCCCTATTAAGGTCACAGATGCGCCAGATGCCACTAAATTAACTGTTCGTAGTGGTGGAATTCAAATTAAAAACCTTAGTTTCAAATATGTAAAAAAATACGTATTGAAAAATGTATCTATAGATATTGCACCGGGTGAACGCGTTGGAATTGTTGGGCTGTCTGGTTCTGGTAAAACAACGTTGGTGAATCTATTGATGCGATTTTATGATCCAACAAATGGTGCAATTTACGTGGATGGTGCCGACATAAAATATGTCACCCAAGAATCTTTACGTAAAAACATATCTTTTATTCCCCAAGATTCAACCATGTTTAATCGCACTATACGCGAAAACATAAAATATGGAAACATTCGTGCAACAGATAAACAAATTAAAGCCTCTGCAAAAAAAGCATCTGCCGATAAATTTATATTATCCGCACCGAAACAATATGATACATACGTTGGCGACCGCGGGATAAAATTATCTGGGGGGCAAAGACAACGTATCGCTATTGCTCGTGCGTTTTTGAAAAACGCCCCTATTTTGATACTAGATGAAGCCACATCTGCATTGGACAGCCAAACTGAAGCGGTTATCCAAGAATCTTTTGATAAATTATCACGCGGTCGCACAACTATAGTGATTGCACATCGTTTATCAACTTTGCGCAGCATGGATCGGTTAATTGTGTTGGACGAAGGAAAAATCGTAGAAACTGGAAATCATGCATCACTGTTGCGCAAAAATGGTGTTTATGCAAAATTATGGAAAATGCAATCGGGTGGATTTATTCAAGAATAAAATTAAACAAACCGCCCATTTGGGCGGTTTGTTTTACATTCTTTCTTTGCCACCACAATCTTCGTTCGTTATGAATTTGAAAAAATCTTGTGGCTGTGACCCCGTGGCATTTACTATTTTGGCGATACTTGCCGTTGATGGCCAACGGGGTTGTTCGTATTTGGAAAATCGTTTACTTTTGTTAAATGTAGTCGGATCAAGACCGCTACATTTTGCTAACGCAGAACACGACATTCCATGCGCTTTGGCAAACAATTCTATGGCATGCCAAATTTGATAATGGTTCATAACATTTTCTCCTTTGTTTTCCCCATTTTGTTTCCAATTCATCTAGGCATATTATCATTAAAAGAGAATCAAATCAATTAAAACAACTATAATAAGAAAACAAACCTATGATATTGGTTATAAACAATGATTTTACAAATACAGTGTGTAAAAACTTGAAATTTAATAAATTTATTTTATACTGATAAACGAAAGCCGATAATCCACTAACAATGGGGAGGCGGAAGAAGAACGGTGGCAACATAGATTGCACTTATTAGAACTTCCCGGGATTGCCCGTCACAGCAAACGACTCTTTAATGGTATGGCGAACCCAGCGAGAGTTAAAAAGGCAGCATTGGCGACAATGTTGCAAAACAAGGTGGCACCACGTTGGTGTTATGTTTATCAAAGAACGATATGCATAATTATTTAACGTCCTTGTGTTCTTATTGAAAAACAAATAACGAAACACAAAGGAGGTTAAAATGTCTAAAATAAGAACGCATATCGCCGAAATTTCACAAAAGATTGGCGAAACAGTAACTATCAAAGGTCACGCACAAACGGTACGTTTGCAATCAAGTGTTGCATTTATTGTGCTGCGCGAAATAACTGGAACCGTTCAATGCGTTATTGAACGGGGATGTTCAGCCTTTGAAACTGTAAAAAAAATCACAACGGAATCGGTTATATCTGTAACTGGCACCGTTGTAAAAACAACCAGTACAGAATCCGGGATGGAAATCCATGTTTCTGAATTGGAAATTATATCACTGGCCCAGGCTACGCCGATACCAGTGACCCAAAAAGGCAGCGCAGAAGTGACACCTGAAAAATCGCAAGATTGGCGTTTCTTGTCATTACGCAGTCCACGCAGTGCAACAATTATGCGTGCGTTTTCTGCGATGACGGCGGGATACCATAAGTATTTGGAAGAACAAGGATTCATAGAAATCCAAACCCCAAAGATTATGGCAACCCCATCTGAATCACGTGCCGAATTATTCAAATTGGAATATTTTGGTCAGACCGCATACCTGGCACAATCGCCACAGTTGTTCAAACAAATGGCGATTGCATCGGGTTTGGAACGCGTATTCGAAGTGGCACCGGCGTTTCGTGCTGATCATTCATTCACGACACGTCATGCGACAGAATTTACATCTTTTGATGGTGAAATGGCGTATATCGAAAGTTTTGAAGAGGTTATGAGTGAACTCGAAAAGACAATCGGGTATATGTTGACATCAATCAAAAAAACGTGTGGTCGGGAAATCGAGAAATATTTTGGTATTACCGAATTCCAATTAAAGAAACCGATTCCACGCATCACGATGGCACGCGCAAAAGAAATTCTGCGAGAAATGGGCTGTGCATCCGAACAATTGGATATAACCACAGCAGAAGAAAAAGCCATTGGCGAATATGTCAAAGAACATTTTGATTCAGATTTCGTATACGTGACCGAATGGCCATGGGAAACACGTCCTTTTTATCATAAAAAAGGCGTCGGCGAACATGGTGAAGCGATTTCTGTATCTGCCGATTTACTGTACAAGGGTGTTGAAATCGTGACATGTGCCCAGCGTGAAGAATCATATAGCAAATTGTGTGAACAATTACGCGAAAAAGGATTGCACCAAGAAGGCCTGCAATGGTATCTGGAATGTTTCCGCTATGGCATGCCGCCACATGGTGGTTGGGGTATGGGCGGCGCACGCTTTATAAAACAGTTGTTGGAATTACCAACAATACGTGAAGCAGTATTTTTATTCCGCGGTCCATCACGATTGATGCCATAGAACAAACAACACACCGCCCATCTGGGCGGTGTGTTGTTTATAAATCAAGGCTTTTATTTTTTATCTTCTCAGACACACGCTTGATAAAATCAGACAAAGGGATATCGTTTATTTGTTGTCCATCCCGCAAACGAATTGAAATTCTGTTGTTTTCAATTTCTTTGTCACCCAACACGATAATGTAAGGTATCTTTTTCTTCACAGCGTTTCTGATTTGATATGAAATCGTATTGCCAGAAATATCTACTTCTGCGCGAATATCGTTTTCCATCAGTTTGTGCTTGATTTCAAGTGCCGATTTTTGATGTCTGTCTGATACAGGCAATATTTGAACCTGTACCGGGGACAACCACACCGGCAATTTTCCACCACAACGTTCCAAATATACACCTATGAAGCGTTCAATGGAACCCAATATTGCCCTGTGCAGCATAATTGGCACATGTTTCTGACCATCTTCGCCGATATATGACATTCCCCATTTCTCTGGCAAATTCATATCCAGTTGGATCGTCATACACTGCCATTCTTTGCCGTTTTCATCAACTGCTTTGACATCTATGGCTGGCCCATAAAATTTTGCACCACCAACATCAATGTCATAAGGGATTTTTTTCTCTTCTAACACTTGTTTGATGGAACGTTCTGCGAATTGCCACACTGGTTCATTATCAATGTATTTTTCTTTTTTACCCTCTAAATCGCGGACAGAGAAATAAACCTTGAATTTGTCATAGCCAAATATTTTATTAAATGCTATGCCAAAATCAAAGACCTTTGATAATTCTTCCATGAACTGATCTTCGCGACAAATTATATGGGCATCATCTTGCGTGATACAACGCACACGCAATAATCCCTGCAAGCCACCGGATGCTTCATATCGATACACGTTACCCAATTCGCAATATTTAATCGGTAATTCTTTGTATGAATGAACCGATGCATTATAAATTGCAACATGGAACGGGCAACTCATGGGTTTGACATAATAAGCACCCTGCTCTTCTTTGTCTTTTAACGACATATCCATAGGCGGATACATACAATCGGCAAAATGATCCAAATGGCCAGATTTTTCCCATAATTGTTTCAAGCCAACAACTGGGGAATATACATATTTGTATCCAGCCTTGCGGTGTTCTTTGCGCCAAAAATCTTCGATTTCATTTCGAATAACCGCACCGTTTGGATGCCATAAAGCCAATCCAGCACCAACGTATTCGCTGAAAGAAAATAAATCTAATTCTTTGCCAATACGACGATGGTCGCTTTCGGAAAAACTTTGTTTTCCGCTTATATCTTTATTGTTTTTCATTTTTATAAACCTTTTTTGTTAAATTGTTAAACTGTTAAAATTGTTTGTATGGATAAAAAATCCAGAAAATAAGAAATATCACCGCGCCTACGCGGTGGTTGTGGCAAAGGTTGAAACCACATAAAAAGCCACAGGGCCTGCATTTAAGTCCTGTTCATATGCTTTCAAAAAGTTTTCTTTTTTGTTTAACATGGTTTGATTATAAAACAAACAAAAGCATAAATCAAGCACTATTTTTAATTTTGTCATAATGCGGTCAGACATAAAACCGCCCAAATGGGCGGTTTAGGTTATGCATCATTTTTTCACTATTTTGAAGAATGTTTTACGCCCCACACGAACAAACAATGTGTTATTAGTTGATATAACTTGATTTATATCGATAACCTTTGCATCATTTATCGTGACGGCATTTTGCAAGATCAATCTTCGTAATTCAGTTTTTGATTCTGATTCCATACCCATTTGCAGAATATTTATAACAGATAATTCCGATTTATCTGTTGCAAATTCAGGTGCATTTTCTGGAAATACCTTGTTTGAAAAAGTATTCTTGAAATGTTCCAACGCAGAATTTGCTGCCATTGTGCCATGGAAAATTTCCACAATTTTATGTGCCGTGAATAACTTGGCATTCATTGGGTTGTTTTCAATGTCCAATGCATCTATTTCGTTCAATGGAACACGGGTGTTATTTATCAGAAAAATACGTATCATTTCGTCCGGTTGAGCCATTATTTGCCCAAACATAGTATTTGCATCCGTATTCAAAAACACACCTGTGCCACGTGATTTAGACATCAGTTCGCCAGTTATTGGGTTTTCCATCAAATTGTTGCATACGATAAACTTTTCTTTGTTTTTCAATTTTTTCAACAAAGTTCGCCCCATTAATGCATTAAATGTTTGGTCAACGCCGCACAATTCAACATCAGCATCCAGTGCCACAGAATCAAACCCTTGGAAAATTGGGTACAGGAATTCATGCAGGTGGATTGGTCGATTTTCTGCCATCCTTTTTTGAAACATATCTCGTTCCAGCATGTGTTGCACCGTAGTATTTGATGCCAATTCTATCAAATCATGCATGGAAAGTTTATTCAACCAATCGCCATTAAACACAACATGTGCCGGATTTTCTGCATCATTGAAATCTATCAGCGGCGTGATTTGACGCACCCAATCTTTTGAAAATTCGTGCACTTGTTCTGGCGTTAATCGGGCGCGTGCAGAGTTGCGGTCGCTTGGGTCGCCAATACAGGCGGTAAAATCACCAAACAATACAAATACTTCATGTCCCAGTTTTCTAAATTCTTCCAACAACATAAAGTTCTTTGCGTGCGACAGGTGCAACGATGTATTGGTCGGGTCGGCACCTATGAAAAAACGTAATTTTTCATTCAACAACCGTTGCTTAAATTCTTCCCGTGACGGTAAAATATCAACAATTACACCACGGTCTAATATTTCATCAATAATTTGTTCTTTGGTTTTCATTACTTAATCCTTTTTTATAGTGTTTTATGAATAAAAAATTGGCTTTGGACAATTCCCCTTAAGGTGCCAAAGCCAATCAAACCCATAACACCATAAGGGGTTAATAGGCGTAATAAAAACCACATGCACAAAAACGTGCAGTATTAAAATTGCGATTAAGATTCTTACAATCTTTTGTCATCTTGTCTTGTATTGTAATTAAATTATCGCAAAAGTCAAGACACCACATAAACTCAGTCTGTTTTTGAACAAAACAAAAAACAGAAACACAATTTCTTGTTCTTATCACGTTATAAATGTATAATTTCAATATCTGGTAATTGTTCTACAATATATTCGGCGGCGAGTCTGCGATGGCATTGTAGTGCCGATTTTTCAGTACAAAGCAAACATATTCTATCAAGTCCGGATATATCGCAATTTTGTAACGGATTGCGTTTTTGCAACAATTCGCGATACATTTTTTCATATTCAGCCCAGGTAATCTTTTTATCTTTGTATCCTGCCAAGATATCTGATGTTGGTGCAAATTCTGGATGATATTCATAACGATTCCCAAGCACCGCCGCCAAGTTATCACCATTATAATACGGAACATAGGTACTGGTTCGCCATTGGCGAATATCCCACACGCAATTTATGCGTGCCGCTGACAGCACTTCCAGAAAAACTTCTGGTTTTTTGCCACTAAAACCAATCGTAAATATCTTTGTCATATCAATACAAAAATAGACCATTCAACATCAAATAGCAATGATTTTCCTGAATTAAAAATTTACGAGCCAAACCAATTCTGCAATGTGCATATTGTGATTGAGAAACCATATAGTTTAATTTATCGACATCTTTGGTTCTTTCAAAAATATCACGCAAGTATTTGCAACTGACTTTCATATCATACTTTTGCTTGGAAAAATCAGTTATGCTTGCACGCAATTTACCATCTTCTGTAAAGAATTCTATATCTCGCGCAGAAATCACTATGGCACCAAGTGATGGACATTTAGTATTTTGTAAAACATAAGATTTTTCTTTGACATGATGATAGAATATAGATTGGATATCTTTTGATACAGTGTCTTTCAAACAATCAGCCAATTCTTTACCAGGTTCAAAATATCTTTCAATTTCTACGGATTCATAATTTATGTTAACATCTTCTGTTCTGTGCGGATAATCGCGTGGTTCGTCAAAAGGTTCGTTTTCAACCATTATCTGACAATATGTCCGGGGTATTTGGTTTTCATCCCAATAACCACCATCAATCATAAGTCGTTTCATACGCTTTTCATAAGTATCAAAGCCAGCAATACAAAACTTTTCTTTCATACAAGTTATATCCGAAATAATAATGTTAGATTTTTTCATTTTCACTCCTTTGTTAAATAAAAAAAGCCCGCATATCGGGCCCCACGAAATTGCAAAATTTTGTGGGTGATTTAGCGAGCAATAAAAAACGGCGCAAAAATGCGCCCTTGAAGTCGAAAATATTGTATCACAAAACAACAAAAAAATCAATATATTAAACACGTAACAAATGATTTTTTATATTTTCAATAACAACGTAATAATGCGGAGTATTTTGGCGCAAACAGTTTATAATTTTTCCTTATTTTTCTCGTCTACACCCTGTCTACACCAGGCGGTCTACACCCCATCTACACACCCTTTTCAACCCCGCAGAATATCGACAATATATTTCAATATTACTATATGTTATTTTTGATGATCCAATTTAAATTCATGCAACAATGGTAAAATAACATTTTGCAATTGTGGGTAAAACTTTTTCATGGTATCGTATGCATCCAATGGTTTATCTGCTTTAGTAAATCTAGCACATTCCCAATCTATTATCATTTCTATATAGTCACGACGTGTTCGTTCTTTTTTGCATTCCACATGATGTCTATTATGCTTTCTGTGATTGTTTTGAACCCATTTTTTATCGCGTCCTAATATAAAAGCCAAAGGATACAGGCAAAACAATTTGTCTGTATCATGAATAATGCCACGCAAGGTATTGTGTCCTAACAAATTGCGTTCAACCTGCAAAAAAGCCTTTTTGTGTTCTAATGTATATTTTTCAAAATGTATAAAATCTGACCACTTCATTGCCATAAATCCCCAAATTTCAAATTAAATTTATAATGTTTACTTGGTCGATATCCCCGACAAGAAAGTTTGCCTGGAATTTCCGTGCAATATTTCATTATCTTTTTATGAAAATTGGATTTATCAACCTGCCGTTCTGACAACAACATATAAACCTGGCGCACATCTTCCAATGTGAATTCCAAAGGCAAAAATTTGAATAATATATCGCTATATTCTAAGCGTGTTCTCATATATTTCCATGCAGTTAATAATTCTATCAAAAATTTATCTTCTGTGGCAGTTTTGGCATTCGTCTCGAACGTATATTCGATACTAAAACTTGCTTTTTCTTTTGTTTTATACGAATATACTTTATTACCAATTTTTATTGTGTTCTTTTCGATACTTACACTTATTAAATCATAATCTGAGGCAATATTATTCACATTGACCGCATTCGTCACCCCAAGATGTATTATATCTATTGCGTTTGAATCAAAATATTTTTTATCCCCCAGTGCATATACTTGTTCCAAATGGAAGCGATCTGTTCCCAGTCCTTTTATCAATTCATTTCGAATTTGCACTTTTATATCTTGATCAATATTAGCAACGACGCTTGGCAAAGCATGGTTTGTCTGTTTAACCAGCAGACTTACATTTTTAATAGTGTTTTTACGTATATCTTCATTAGAAGATTCGCCCATTACCAGCATAATACAAGTTAAATTGACTTTCATTTTCGTTGCCTTTAAATTTTTTATCATCTTAATTTATAACGAATTAAAATTCCAGAATAATTATTCAGATGCCCTGAGCATATTATACCAAGATGTTGTTAATAATAGATAATATCTCTTCTGAATTTTCATACGAGAATATTTTAACATTTTTATCTCTTCTTATTGCATCGGCAATCACAAACCAATGTTCAGACTTTATTTCACATATAGATTCCTGGATTTTATATAATATATAAACTTCCTTTTTATTTTCCAACGCATAGCACAATTCACATACCGACCCGCTGATTGAACCTTCGCTTAAGACAATGATAAAGATATCACATGTCGATATTTCGCGCATTTCTTCAGATACAATTGTTTTATAATCTTTATCGGTGAATATATCGTCTGTATCGCGTTCAAACCAAAAGGGCCCTACATAACGATATTTATGATTTATAACAGCATCGCAAGGATAAAGCAAGCGTTCTATATCACCCAGCAATTTTACACGAAAATCATTTTTTAATTCTTTATCCAAAACGCATTTTTCACCATTTGTTATATCAGAGAAAAAATGGGCAGATTTATCAAATCTTCCAGACAAAAATACTTTTTTCATTTTACATCCTTTTTCATTACACGATTCCAGTTTAAATAAGATAATATCGCCATTATTGTCCAAACAGCATTTAACCCCAGCAACCACCATGCTCTGTCCGGCAACATAAAATATTCAACAACATACGATATATCATTTATTGTCCATATAATCCACGAATCTAACTTTCTTTTCACCATATAATACGTGGCTACAAAACCTGTTATTGTAGAAAACGCGTCCAGCCACGGCAATGGGTCATTTGTACTTTTTAAAACATTCGAAACACAAAACGTTCCAACAGAAATAACTGTTGTGTATAAAATACGTTCACGAATACTGCATTTTGTTATACGCTGTTCAGATTTAGTGCGTGACCATAATAGCGCCCCAAATATTCCCATTATTAAATAAATTACATTATTTACCATGTCTCCGTATAAACGATTTATCGTGGCAAAAACGAACAACGTAATAATTTGCAAAATATAAAACAACCAATTACTGCGCTTGTTTAACATCACTAAAACGCCCTGGCACAAACCAAAGACGGTTGCAAAGATTTCTAACAAAGTCGAAATTTCTATGTTCATAGAGGCCTCTTTTGTTTAAAATGTAAATTGATAATTAACTTCCCAATACAATTGTGTGCTTTGCGATTTTACAACATCGTTCGTTCCACCATTTTGCACACCGACAGAAGCATTTACAGCATTGTTTTCATTTATGTTTATACTTTTGCCAGTTTCTGCATAATGATAATACATACCGTCAAACCTGTCTTGAAACACGCCTACCTTTGCGTAATTAGTATTTGTTTGTTGTACAGCCGAACAGCCCGTTACAAAAACACAAATACCCAAAACAGAAAACAATTTCATCACAGCTCCTTTTTTGTTTGTTAACTACAAGACTTATGGTATTATAAACTATAAGTAATAAAAAATCAAGAAAATTTTCATAAATTATTTTTTATCAAACAAATAAACCACATATAAGCATTTACAGTGAAACCATATGTAACATGATCTTTAAGGGTAAATGGCCAAATATTTTTGTCTTGATTTTTACGTTTTACACGTGGTTTACACGAAGCCGTTTTTTGCCCGAAAAGGCGGATTACTAGGGTAGATAAAAAATCTTTGTAAAATCTTCACAAAGTCCTTGACTTGTGCGGATTTTAAGTATATTATATGCCTCGTTATTCGGGCATAGTTCAGTCGGTAGAACAACGGACTGTTAAAGTAGCAGAAGTTCTTAGCACTTCGGAATCGAATAACCCGAAAAAATCGCAGATTTCTGCGGATTTTTTTTACTCAAATTTTTACAATTTTGATATCATACATGATATCTATGACCCAGCATATTAGGGCGATAAGTGGCAATAACTAGCACCAAATTTTGATAAAAACACATATTGACATACGGAATAGCCTGACATACGTTTTACATACGATAAAAAACGAGCTATTTTTTCAACATTTTTAGGCACCACTTTTGATCATAAAAAACGGTGTTATTTTTTAACATTTAAAAACATCATATACAGGAACAGATTGCCGTATTTTTTTGATATAAAAAATCCGCGGAAACCGCGGAAATCTTGGCTCGGGCAACTGGACTCGAACCAGTGACATACGGATTAACAGTCCGTTGTTCTACCGACTGAACTATGCCCGAATAACAGGGCATATAATATATCTAAAATCCGCACAAGTCAAGGACTTTCTAAATATTTTTACAATAATTTGCAACTATCCCAAGATTCTGCGTGTCGCAGCCAATTTTATTTTTAGTTTTGGTCTTGCTTTTACGACTTGTTGGTGTTATTATTCTGGACATAAAGGTGGATTTAACCTGACTTGTCCTACCTCTAAATGGACTAAACAAGGAGTTGTTATATGCAATTTTTCCTATATTTTATGCCGCATTTTGCACAGTGCTTTCGCACCTGTGTTGGTAGCTATATGAAATCCACCTTTGGTTCTTACTGCAAAAACCAAAGGAGTATATTATGCAAAGAACAGCGGAAGCGGTGTCATTGGGACACCCAGATAAAGTTGCCGATTACATTTCCAGTTACATATTGGATCGGTTAATCGAGCAAGACCCACAGGTCAAATATGCCGTTGAGGTCTTGATAAAAGACAACAACGTCGTCCTTGGGGGCGAAGTTACCACCTCTGCCCTATTGGGGGATTTGACAGACTATGTTAAGTCTGCCCTTTCAGAAATCGGGTATGACGAAAGGTATGCATCGATATGGGGCGACTTGGCCATTAACCCAGCGCAAATAAAGGTCACCAATTTGATTGGCGTTCAATCGGCAGATATCAATCGTGGGGTTGTTGCTGACGGCTGGGGTGATCAAGGAGTCTTTGTTGGCTATGCTTGCCAAGGTGATGGCAAGATAAACAGGGAACTATTCCTAGCCCGAAAGCTGAACAAAGCCCTGTACGATAAGGCTCGTCAATCCGATAATCTTGGCATAGATATCAAGACACAAATCACATTGAACGATGACCGGATAGAAACCGCTATTGTGGCAATACCTATGTTGCACGATGAAGATCTAACGGATTTTGTGATTTCTGTCCTAGGTGAAAAGCCAGTGCATATCATCATAAACGGTACCGGACGTTATACATATCATGGTTCCATCGCAGACTGTGGCATTACAGGACGTAAATTGGCCTGTGACTTTTATTCGACCGCTTGCCCGATTGGTGGTGGCAGTCCATGGACAAAGGACGCCAGCAAGGCAGATTTGACCCTTAATGTCTATGCCCGTATCTTAGCCTGCGAAAACTTGGCTGACAACGACGAATGTTTTGTTTACCTGTCTTCGTGCATCGGGCGTGCCGAACTGCCCAGTGGCTTGATAAAAACGATCAAAGACGGGGTCGTTTCTTACGGGAACTTATTCTGTAATCAGAAACCAAGTACTTTGATAAAAGCCTATGGTTTAGACAAACCGATATATGCAAAATTATGCGACAAAAGTATATCTGGAATACAGAACTAAAAAAGGTGCCGATTGGCACCTTTTTAATCCCCAAATATCGTCTTCCATATTGCTATGAAAAAACATGCTACAACGATCAATCCTAATGCAAAAAACAAATGCATAATGTTTCCTTTCTTTATAAACTTGCCAGATCTTTCAATACACTTTTCCTGTATTGTTCTTTCGAAATATAACAAGAAAAATGCTTTATTTTTACAATCGTATATTCGCTCTTTACACATCTGATCAGTGCATTATAAACTTTGTCTCCCAGCGCAACCAACACAGGTTTTGTTTTAAGTAAAGATATTTCTGTCTTAAAGGACTTTACATCATCATCTGATACAAACACCTTGGTAGAATCAGTTTCCTTTGTAGCATTCAGATCAGTTATATATGCCCCCCAATATTTAGTATCTTTTAATGCATATCTCAATTTATAATCGTTTTGTCTTTTATTATCCAAACTATGAAAATTACGCCATGTTTCATCATTGGTTTCTTGAACAGATGGATTTAAGCCTACAAAGACATAATGCGGATTTAGTTTTTTATGAACGTCTTTGTCATTAAATACACTCAAATCGCCAATATTTGACTTTGGTGTATCGCCGGCATCCGCCCATATTGCCCAGCTAGCAGATTTACCGTATTTCTTTTTTATCTGTTTATATAATTCTGGGTCTAACATAAGTTTATTCCTTAATAATTTCCTGTATCACATCTAACAACCGGACCATTGCCATCGTATCTTGGCCACAGTATTCGTGCAGGTTTGCCATCATTTCCTTGGTCTGCGTTGCTGTCTGCTTGCCGGTCATGAAAGCCGTGAATTGATCGCTGGCCTCGGTGCCATTATGTATTCCAAGATTTGCATAGGACATTTCCGGCACGAACGCAGGCAGAGTCTTTTTGATTGATGCGCTGCCGTTTTGACATGGACGGTACAGACCACGTTCTCTGAATGGCATCAACAAGTCCAACATTCTGTCATTTATCGCATTCAATTGAGTCGCATATTCTGGAAAGTCACGAGCCATTTCTGTGTTGCGGCCTTGCTCAAAACTCTGGTTGTATACGATTACCGATCCGGTATCGCCGATTGTTTCAATCAGCTTTTTAATCAGCCCTGGTCGTGGATCTGTGTCCGGATCGTTGTGCAAATATTCGTAATGTTCCAGTTCTCCACCTGGGGTTCGTTGCACATGCAAAGAAAACTGGAAGCATATCTGTTGATACGGTCTTGAATTATCAAACATCGGCACAGCCGGCATTATTGATTCATAATCCAAATAGTACAATGGCCAGCGCAACTGATCTGTAAAGTTATGCAAAATATCCTTATTGATAACGTCTACGTTATCCAAGAATGCTTCAATATCGCCTGGGTGCATTTGCTTTGCCCGAACCTCTGCCGGAACGTTACGCAGGTCTGCCCCATATTCTGAATACACATCGTCAGCCAGCGCACCCTTGAATGCATCAAATACCGAATACTGTGGTATATTCTTCCAGCAATGGCATTTATAACCGCATTCATAAAACTTGTTGCATTTGGTCTTGGATATTGCGATACCCAGTTCAGGTCCGTCCAAGATCGCACGAATACGAGCCACCTCTGCCTGTACATTTTCTATATCTTGTAGCTCATCTGTGACATCGTGTAAAGCAAACAGTTCGTACAAGTCCACATTGCCATGGCGAACGTATTCCGGATTCAATGTCATTATGAAACATTTACGGATTTTAACCCCACATTGTGTAAACACATATCTTTGGAACGATGCATCTATTATGTGATAATCGTGTGGCGATGTGGTTGATTTTACCTCTATGATATCCCAGGTTCCATCATCGTTATTACGCAGAATATCAACCGCACAGTATTCGCCCGTTTCTGTACCGAGTGTTGCTTCGTATATGTACGGCTCGCCAACTCTCATCGCATCTTGAGTGCTATATATCGCCTCATAATCCCAAGGCATCGCTGTTATTACTTTGCCCCCAGGAAATCTGTTCTGAGCAAGCACACCAATTTCACTACCACGATCCAATACCGCTTGGTTCATTTCCGGTTGCAGCTCCTTGCGGAACCTCTTAAACCACAACGCATTGGGACATTTTATTCCTAAAACATAATCTGATTTTGATATTCTGAACATATATTTCTACTCTTCTCCGCTATCGGATATAGCAACAACTATTTTTTCTGCAATATTGTGTATAACTGGTACACAGACAGAATTTCCTGCTTGTTTATATAAACGGGCATCACTCTGTTTTGGCAACACAAAGGTCTTTGGATATCCTTGGGTGTTGAAACACTCTCTTGGAGTCATTTTACGTAATCCTGTCTTTGTTTTTATAAGACAGACATTATGACCACCTTCGCCCTGATTGGCAGTTAAGGTCGGGACCACACCACTTTTGTTTTGCCTAACATAGCGTCTCCGCCACTGATAAATCGCCGGATGTTTTATATCATCATCTTTGGTGGCTTCTACTAGCTGTTCATATATATCGCCTTTATATTTGTCCTTGGTGTAATAAAATCTATCATCAACTTTTTTAGTAAAATCTATAATGTCTTTCACTGTTGTTGTTAAAGGAACTGTGGTAGGCCATTTAAATTTAGCAAAATCTTTTTTATTTCTGAATGCTACTATATATATACGTTCTCTGTTTTGAGCCATGTTACCATAGTCCATTGCATTCAAAACCTGATATGTATAGCTATATCCCAACTTTTCTAACTCGTTACAAATAACACGAAAAGTGTTCCCATTATCATGACTGACTAAATTCTTAACATTTTCAAATAACGCAACCCGAGGTTTTTTCGCTTTCATCATTCGAACCAACTCAAAGAACAGATTGCCTCTACCTTTTTCATCGTCAAATCCCTTTCTGTAGCCTGCAATAGAAAATGCCTGACAAGGAAATCCACCTATAAATATATCCACATTTGGAACATCTTTTTCTGGAACAATATGAATATCTCTTTGATCTACCTTAACATCAGGGAAGTTCTTTTCGAACGTTTCGCTTGCATAAGGATCAAATTCGTTTGCGTAAATTGTTTTGCATTTGCCGGTTTGTTCAAAACCTAAGTCTATACCACCAACCCCTGCGAAAAATGATGCAATAGTATACATATCCAACCTCTCTTTCTTTTCCTGGTAATATACTTATCATAAATCGCGGCGCGCCGCAATAGAAATAAATCAAAAAATGGAATTTTTTTTATTCGTCTTCAATGCCATAAAACTGTTCATATGTTCCCAAATCAGAGAATTCAACAGAATAGTCTAAATCCGCGTTTTTCGTAAAAATCACACTATCTACGCCAAATTTTTCAAGCATTTCATACGTAACAAGCTTACGATTTGGCAATTCAAAAACATCACGCAACAGCCACTTACCCAACAAACTGTTCGGATTACTCATGATAGCCTTATTATCCTGTTGGCACACCTTGGCTGGGATTACCGTTCCATCTGGCAATCTTAAATTAAATGGGGTATCCCTTGGTGGGAAAAAGTCTGGGTTCCTATCCCTATCCACTTTTGGATATGGGATGTAAAGTTCATCTGGATTACGAGGTCTGCCACTGGCATTCCACTGATTTAGACCACTTTTTTCCGCAACGAACTTTCCATGCTTATTAACAGAATACAATCTCAAACACAATTGCGGTTTACGTACCTTAGCTTCAGTGAAACGTCTCACTACATCCGCAGGTTCTTCCATAGTGCTTAACAAAAATGCATATGGGTCTTCCAGAATTTCTACTTCAAAAGAATCAAGTTCCTGCAAAAAATCGAATATCATATATAACGTATTCTTGGACGAACTGAAATGATATTTATGTCTGCCATCAGTAAAATACGTATTATTTTCATTACCCATTTCTGGGATCAATTCAACATTATCAATATCAATCTCTTCAAACACCCCTTCCAAGACCTGCATTGCACCAGGGACACGTTTGACAACGTGATATATCATTGAATCCAAACCATGCAACTTCTTGGTCACCCTTATACGTTCATTTCTATATTCAGAAATTTGCTTAACCAGCTCTATTCCGGTCAGGTGTGCATAATTCTTTTTAAGTCGCCCAAATTCAGCAACTTTTTGATCATCGTTCCCCATCCAGGTCTTCAAACCGACTCCGACTTTATCTTTTTTCGCATCAGCGGAACAATCAGAACGAGCCAAATTTTCTGCTTCTAAGAATTTACAGAAAACATTCTCGTGTGCTCTGTACGACAAATAAGGACAATCACTTTCTGAAAACAAATTCGACAGCTGACCAATCAAGGTCAACATTTTCTTATAATCTTGTCTGTTTTTAAGAGGTTGTTTATCATAAAACATACGATAATTATATCAAGACAATTGTAAAAACACAATATTTTTGTAATACAACGTAATCTTATTGCTTTTTTTGTGATTTTGTGATATAATACTCGCAATCGAGTGGACGGTTTTGGACCGTCTTTTTTTATTCTGCCCTGGCTCTGTGCTGGGGCTTTTTAATTATTTGGAGGAAACATGGCGAACAATAGTGCCAAATTACTTCGTGCACGTTTGGCTAAAAATGACGAATTTTACACCCAATATGCAGACGTTGAATCCGAATGCGACCATTACAGGCCGCATTTTTTTAACAAACAAATTTATTGCAACTGTGACACTGGCGATAGTGCCTTTGTGAAATATTTTAACAATCTAAAATCGCAGGGTTTAATCCGAGATGTTTGGCATACTGGTGGTCTGGGTGGAGCCGACTTTCGATGTCCGCAGTCTATTGAACTGCTGAAAAAGGCGGACTTGGTTGTTACCAATCCGCCTTTTTCTTTGTTTCGGGAGTTTATGTCTTTGGTTCTCAAATACAACAAACCTTTCCTTGTCATCTGTAACAAGAATGCCATTGCATATCGTGAGCTGTTTGAGCTGATAAAAACAAACAAAATATGGCCTGGTGTTCGCCGGTGGGCTGGTGGCATGCGTTTTATCGTGCCTGATTCTGATCAAACACGAGAGGTGCCGGCAATATGGCTCACAAATTTGGATCACGCTTGCAGGCCCAAGCCACTACATCTGTCTTGCCACTATACCCCTGAATCTTTTCCCAGATATGACAATGCCAGCGCAATCAATATCGATAAAACTGCATCAATTCCATGCGACTATGATGGTATTATGGGGGTACCGATTACATTTATTGAAAAATACTGCCCTGTACAATTTGAAATCCTGGGGCTTGATAAAGACTTTACAACGGACGGTGGTGCCAGCATCGTAAATGGTCATCGTATTTATTCAAGAATCTTTATCAGAAAAATACTTGATACAACCACATAATTTTATAATACTGTAGACATGATGAAACGTATATTGTCATTTGTAGTTACCCTTGCAGCAGTTTTTTGCGTTTCGTTTTCTGTCTATGCTTTCGAACCAAAAGATTTAGATTCTTATAGTGCTTTTGCCGTCAAGACAATGAAAGCCACTGATACTATTCGATCAAAGAAACAAACACTTGAAATAACTGGCAC
>Ga0310786_10004404_pt1 | contig 19671 bp, 9 predicted proteins | sample AusTroGonzalo_MG_FD_203881 | JGI IMG/M metagenome (GOLD analysis project Ga0310786, IMG submission 203881) | Bovine rumen microbial communities from tropical cattle in Woodstock, Queensland, Australia - Gonzalo_03 (v2) (version 2) | ecosystem: Host-associated > Mammals > Digestive system >... | reverse complement strand
GGATGTTGCGCATCCTCTTCAGCTCGTCGTCGGTCAGGACTGGGCGAGTCATCTTTACGAGCCGCGCGTGTCCGGGCGTCTCTGCGAGGATGTTGCCTTCGTTGCCGATGTAGGTCATGATCGACATTACGAGCTCTTCGCGGATCGGGTCGATCGGCGGGTTCGTCACCTGCGCGAAAAGCTGGTGGAAGCAGTCGAACATCTTGAAGTGCCCGTTCCCCGCTCCCCTTAGACACGCCAGTGCCGCGTCATTGCCCATTGCGCCGACTGGCTCGTGTCCAGTCTCGGCCATAGGACGCAGTATGAGTTCCACGTCCTCAAGCGACCAGCCGAATCTCTGCCGCTGAGCGGCGGCGGTCTCGTCGCCTGCGTCGGGCTTTGAAGGAACAATCTCGGTAAAGAGCCCGGTAACCGGAATCTGGTTTTCCTTTACCCACCGGCGGTAGGGGCGGCGCCGCGCGTAGAAGTTCTTGATCTCGGCGTCTTCCATTAGGCGGTGCTTTTCGAGATCGAGCCAGAGTATTGCGCCCGGTTTCAGTCGTCCGTGACGCTCGACGTCGCCTGGCGCGATGTCGAGAACGCCGGTTTCGGACGCAAGGACGAAGAGCCCGTTTTTCGTGAGTGTCCACCTTGCCGGCCTCAGGCCGTTGCGGTCCAATGTCGCGCCTAGCCCAAGCCCGTCGGTGAAGGCGACTGCTGCAGGGCCATCCCACGGCTCCATAAGCGCGGAGTGGTATTCGTAGAACGCGCGGACATCGTGGCCCATGTGGTACTTTGCGCCCCATGCCTGGGGAACGAGCATCATCATCGCGTGCGGTGCGTCTCGCCCTGCCGCGACGAGCAGCTCGAAAATGTTGTCGAGCGACGCGGAGTCGGACTGTCCGCCGTGGACAATGGGAAGTATCTTCTTTAGGTCGTCGCCGAAGGTCGGAGATTCAAGCGACGCCTCGCGTGCCGCAAGCGCGGTAAGGTTGCCCTTGATTGCGTTGATCTCGCCGTTGTGTGCGATGGCGCGGAAGGGGTGCGCGAGTTCCCAGGTGGGGAACGTGTTCGTGGAATAGCGTTGGTGGACGATTGCGAACGGAGAGATGAAGTCCGGATCGGAGAGATCGGGATAGAACTTCTCTATCTGCGTCGCGAGGAGCAGTCCCTTGTAGACGATCGTGCGCGAAGAGCAGGAGCAGACATAGGTGTCTTTCGTCGCTTTCTCAATCTCGCGGCGAATGATGTAAAGACGGCGTTCGAAGTCTTTTTTGACAGGATTAACAGGATTGACAGGATTGGAAGATTCGGATAATCCTGTTAATCTTGTAAATCCTGTCAAAGATTCAGATATAAAAAGTTGCCTTATTTTCGGCATGACGGCGCGAGCGTCGTGGCCGATGGCGTCGGGGTTCGTCGGCACGTCACGCCAGCCAAGGACTTCACATTCCTCCGACTTAATTACATTCTCGATCTTCTTTTCTTCGCCTTCCCCTCCGAAGATCATCGCCACGCCAAAATTTCCGTTCCCCGTTCCCCGTTCCCCGTTCCCCAATATCTTCTTGAAGAAACCATGGGGAATCCTCATAAGAAGCCCTGCGCCGTCGCCGGTCTCCGGATCGTTGCCGGTAGCGCCTCGGTGCATAAGGCGCTTCAGGATTGTCATGCCTTTCTCGACGATGTCGTGGTTCGCCTCGCCAGAGAGGTTGGCCACCATTCCGACGCCGCACGCGTCGTGCTCGTATTCTCGCCTGTAAAGGCTCTGTTGTTCGTATTTGCTTTGCTGATTCATGTCTAACTGATTCCTTCAGAGTGGCAGATTCTTTCCGCTTGCGAGCGCGCGAACGACGAGTGACGCGCCGGTTGCGCAGTCGCCGACGCAGTATATGTTCTTCGCGGCATCCGGTATGAGCGCGGTGCGCGGCGTCTGCTGTAGGCCGAGCTGCGCGACAATCGGGCTCGTGGTCGGAACGCCTGTGAAGCCCATCGCGAGAAACACAAGGTCGGCCTCGATGAGTTCCTTCGTGCCCGGCACAGAATGGAACTTCGCAGGCCTGCCTTCAGGGGTGAACTCCCACTCGACGGTCTCTACCTCTACGCCCTCGACGCAGTCCTTCCCGACGAACTTGAGAGAGTTGAGGTTCCAGCGCCTCTCGCATCCTTCCTTGTGGCTGGAGCTCGTGCGGAGCATGTAAGGCCAGAGCGGCCATGGAGTCGAGGCGTCGCGCTCGTCCGGTGGCTTCGGCATGATCTCGATCTGCGTCACCGACTTTGCACCTTGGCGGATCGACGTGCCTACGCAGTCAGAGCCCGTGTCGCCGCCACCTATTACCAGCACATTCTTGCCTTTGGCGGAAATCGGCGCCTCGGGGATCTCGCCGGTGAGGAATCGGTTCTGGCCCTCAAGTAGTTCAAGCGCAAGATGAACTCCTTTAAGTTCGCGTCCTGGAATCTTGAGGTCGCGCGCTGCGGGAGTTCCGATTGCAACGACTACGGCATCGTTTTCCTTTGCGAGCCATTCTGCGGAAACGTCCTTGCCGATTTCGCAGCCAGTAACGAACCTGATGCCTTCCGCTTCGAGAATCTTCCGACGGCGTTCGATAAGCGTCTTGTCGAGCTTGAAGCAGGGGATGCCGTAGCGGAGAAGTCCGCCGATATTGGCGCGCCTTTCGTAGACCGTGACCGCCCAGCCACGGCGGCGAAGCGTGACAGCGGCAGAAAGTCCGGCGGGGCCAGCGCCGATTACCGCCACCTTCTTGCCGTTCTCCCGTGCGGGCGGGCGCGGCACAACCCAGCCGTTCGTGAAGGCGGTGTCGATGATGCGCTTCTCAGACTGCCTCACCATTACGGACTCTTCGTCGAGCTGGTGGACGCAGCTTGCCTCGCACAGCGCGGGGCAGATGCGCGATGTGAACTCAGGGAAGTCGGAATGAGCCGAAAGAAGCTCGTAGGCTCGCCTAAAGTCACCTTGCGCGACGGCGCGGTTCTGGTCGGGGACAAGGTTCCCGAGAGGGCAGCCGTAGGCATGGCAGAATGGCTGGCCGCAGTTCATGCAGCGCGAGGTCTGCTCCTTCAGTTCGTCGTCGGTAAGCGACCGTTCGACTTCGTTCCAGTCGCCCTTGCGCTCTTCCATCGGGCGATAGATGTCGTGTATTCTTTGCATATCAAATACGCAGTAGCACAACCCGTGCCACGCAATCCAACCGCGTTTTCCCGCCCGATGTCTTACATTTCATGTAACGCGATGGGTTTTGAGCTTTCCATTTTGTAAATCTGTCCCATAAATAGCCGGAGGCACGGCATTTAAATGTCGCTTGGCATGCGCCAGTCGGCACGCGGCGAGAGCGACAATGTGATTTTCGGGCCGTCTGGCACGCAGTTGCGCTTGTACTGCGCGGCGCGGAACCTTCTGAGGAACTTGGTCAACGTTTCTTCGATCACTTCATGCGGATACTCGCCGGCAAAGGCGATCTTTGCCAATTCGCGAAGCGTGGCGGCCGAGGCACCGTCGACCATATAATGGAAGAGGAAGAAATCATGGAGTTCATACGGCCCCAGTCGTGCCTCCGAGTCGTTCGCGGCGGCACCGGGGAGGAGTTCTGGTGTAATCGGCGCGGAAGATATCTGGCATAGAAGGCCGCCGAGCGGCTCCTCCGAGTCGTTTGCCAGGAGGCGGAGGGCGGCGAGGACCATCGTCTTCGGCACGGAAGCGTTGATCTGGTACATGCTCATGTGGTCGCCGTTGTAGGTGTTCCATCCAAGGGCGATCTCGGAGAGATCGCCTGTGCCGACTACAAGCGCGCGCTCCATGTTCGCGATGTCCATCAGAATCTGCGTTCTCTCCCGCGCCTGCGCGTTCTCGTACGCGATGTCGTGGACGCCCTTGACGTGCCCGATGTCTGAGAGGTGCCTGCGGCACGATTCGCGGATGTCGACGACGCGCACGGACGTACCGACGGCCTTCGCCAGCGCGACGGCCCGGTCCTGCGTGGTCTTAGTCGAGCCGAACCCCGGCATGATGACGGCGAGAAGGTTGTCGCGCTCAAGCCCCATCCTGTCGAGCGCCGCCGAAGCGCCCAGAAGCGCGAGAGCGGAGTCTGCGCCGCCCGACACGCCGACGACGAGTCGCCCTATGGCGGCGCTCGCCATCCGCCGCGATAGTCCCGCCGCCTGGATGTCGAGGAGCTTCCGCCACCAGCGGTCTTCGCCGTATTCGTCAAGGAAGGGCGAACTTGAGACGGCGGACGGCGTGACCGCAGACAACTTGGCGGCGATGGCGACCAGCTGCCTGCGTACTCCAGGAACGGGATGCGAGCAATAGACGGACGACGTACTTCTCCTGCGGTGCCGCGCGGCGGCGATGTCGACATCCGCCGCGACGATTTGCGGCGCACCGTTGAACAGCTTGCCTTCGGCGACCGTCCGTCCTTCCTTGGCAATGACGGGACATCCACCATAGACCGCGTCAGAACTCGATTCGCCAGAACCGGCGCACGCCATCGCGTAGGCACACCCGAGCCGCAGGCTCTGCTGTTCAACGAGTGACTGGCGCTTCTGCGATTTGCCGAGGAAATCCGTGCTGGCGGAGAGGTTGAACACCACGTCTACGCCGCCTTCCGCCATCAGCGAACTCGGCGGCACGGGGGTCCAGAGGTCCTCGCATATCTCGACGCCGAACCGAAACGCGCCGACGTCGAAGATGGCAACCGGCTCGTCGGCGGGCGCCGGCGTGAACTGCCGGCGCTCGTAGTATTCACCGTAGTTCGGCAGCGCGCGCTTGCGGACGATGCCTGCGATTTTTCCGCCATGGACGACGGCCGCCGCGTTATAGATGGCAGGGCCTTCCGCGACCGGCAGGCCAACTATGGAGACGAGCGGCAGGCTTGCCGTCTTATCGGCGAATGTTTCTACAGCCGTGGACGCAGCGTCGAGTAGTTCGTCGCGGAAGAACATGTCGCCGCATGTGTAGCCTGTCAGACACAGTTCCGGGAAGACGATTGCGGAGACGCCGTCCTTGGCGGCTTCTTTGGCAGACCGCACGAGTTCCTTCGCGTTCGCCGCCGGATCGCCCAAGTGGAGGCGCGGCACCACAGCGGCAATTCTGTAGCATCCTTCCATCGCTCTATACTGTCATCTGAATGTTAAGACCTGCGGCGACGGCGCAAATACGTAAAAACCGCCGCCGCAGGCAGATAGAATTAAATATTATGTGTTGCTGAAGAACTGGAAGGATGCGTAGGCGTCCTGCCCGTGCTCGGTTAGGTCAAGCCCCTTGAGCTCGGTCTTCGCGCTGACGCGTAGGATGCCGAATTTCTTCAGTGCGAAGAAGACCGCGCTGCCCATGCCGAACGCCCAGACTCCAGTTGCGCCTGCGCCGAGAAGCTGTACGCCGAGGCACTTTATGCCGCCGCCGTAGAAAAGTCCGGCGGTTTCGTTGCCGTAGCCGCATGCTGCCGGCGCCGCGAAGAGCCCGACGGCGAGCGTTCCCCACACGCCGTTCACGCAGTGCACCGAGACCGCGCCGACGGGGTCATCGATGTGGATGCGGTCGAGCGCGAACACAGAGAGTACCACGAGTATGCCGGCGACGAGCCCGATGACGATTGCCGCGTTGGCCGTCACGAGGTCGCACGGGGCGGTGATCGCGACGAGTCCGGCGAGCGATCCGTTCAGGGCCATCGTGAGGTCGGGCTTGCCCATTATGATCCATGCCGTGACGAGCGCGGCGATAGTCCCAGCGCAGGCGGCGAGGTTGGTGGTCATCGCCACGCGGCCAATCGAGCCGACACCGGCAGTATACGAGCCGGGGTTGAACCCGAACCATCCGATCCAGAGGAGAAACACGCCGAGAGTGCCGAGAACGAGGCTGTGCCCGGGGATCGGGTTCGCCTTGCCGTCGTGCCGGTACTTGCCGATGCGAGGCCCCAAGGCCATCGCGCCGGCGAGGGCGATCCACCCGCCGACGGAGTGGACGACAGTGGAGCCAGCGAAGTCGTGGAAGCCAAGTCTCTCGAGCCAGCCCTGCGATGCTTCGCCCATTAGTCCGCCCCACATCCAGTGCCCGCTGATCGGATATACCAGCGCAGAGATGATGACGGAGTAGATTAGGTAACTCTTGAACTCAATGCGTTCGGCGACGGCACCGGAGACTATTGTCGCGGCGGTCGCGGCGAACATGGTCTGGAAGAAGAGGAACGTCCAGTCCCACGCGCCCTCGCCATTGGCGAGACTCGGCATGCCTAGTCCGCCCCAGCCGAACCAACCGGAAGCCTTCGTCGCGCCGAACATAAGCGCCGCGCCGAGGATGTAGAACGCCAACGAGCCTGCGGCGAAGTCCATCAGGTTCTTCATCATGATGTTTGCCGCGTTCTTGGCGCGGGTGAAGCCAGTCTCGACGAGGGCGAATCCCGCCTGCATCATGAACACGAGGATGGCTGCAATGAGTGTCCAGACTACGTTAAGGTTGGTTTGAACTGCTGCGGTGGTTATTTCAGGTTCCATGGCTATTTCTTTCTCTTTTTTGAGCGGATTGACAAGATTATCAGGATTTAATTGCCATCCTGTCAATCCTGTAGTTTTTATCCTATCGCCTCCGGGCCGCGTTCGCCGGTGCGGATGCGCACACACTCGTCCATCGGCAGGACGAATATCTTTCCGTCGCCGATGTCGCCCGTGCGCGCTCCCTCTATGATGGCCTCTATGGTCTTTTCGATATAGTCATCGTTGACGCCGATGGCAAGGCGCATTTTCTTGTGGAGCGTAACTTCCTCAACGGCGCCGCGGTAGAGGTGCAGATAGCCGCCTTGCTTCCCGCATCCAAGCGCATTGGTGACGGACATCTTGTAGATTTCGCGGGCGAACAGCGCCTGCTTGACGGCATTCAGCCGCTCGGGCTGAATGTAGGCTATGATCAGTTTCATCTTTCCTTTCTTGCGCCACGACCATCGTAGCGTCGCATGCCATTTAGCAAAAACCGTGCCAACGCCTAGGATTGCTTGTCGCAACACCGAAATGCGTGTGATGTTTAACAGCGTAGACGCCGCGTAGTTGCGTAATTAACAAGCGTGCGATTGGTATTACAGTTTCTGTAATCCGCTTGTCGGTATGGCGACAAAATGTGTTGCGGAACATTATACTTTGCATTGCATAGGCCTTTAAAATCAGGCTTTTCGCGTTCTGGCATGGCGTGTGCTAATAGTCTGGCGTCGAATGCGATGGACGCGTTCGGCGACCTACATAAACAAGGAAACTAGACAATGACGGAAGAGACAAAGGCGGCAACCGACTTCGGCGCCGACGTGTTCGGCGAAGAGGCAATCAGGACATACCTTAGCAAGGACACGGCGAAGAAACTTCAGGCGACGATTCGAGAGGGGAAGCCCCTTGATCCCTCCATCGCGGGCGAGGTCGCGCACGGAATCCGCCATTGGGCGATGGACCGCGGCGCGACGCATTACACGCACTGGTTCCTGCCGATGACTGGCTCCACGGCGGAGAAGCACGACGCCTTCCTGGAGCTGAAGGACGGTGAGCCGATCATGCAGTTCAGCGGAAAGAACCTGATCGTAGGCGAGCCCGACGCGTCGTCGTTTCCGTCGGGCGGCATACGCTCCACCTTCGAGGCCCGCGGATACACGGCCTGGGATCCCACGAGCCCGGCATTCATCAAGCGCCATTCCAACGGGGCGACTCTGTGCATCCCGACTGCGTTCTGCGCATACACCGGCGAGTCGCTCGACAAGAAGACGCCGCTCCTAAGGTCGATGCAGGCCCTGGACAAGTCGCTGAAGCGGCTCATGAAGCTCTTCGGACGCGGCGAGGCGCACACGGGCTGTACGCTTGGCGCGGAGCAGGAGTACTTCCTAGTCGACAAGGAGTACTGGAAGAAGCGCCCAGACCTGGTGCTGACAGGCCGCACGCTCTTCGGTGCGCCGTCGGCGAAGGGGCAGCAGCTCGAGGACCACTACTTCGGAACGATTCCGGACCGCATCCTCTCGTTCATGAATGACGTGGAGCGCGAGCTCTGGAAGCTCGGCATCCCGGCTAAGACGCGCCACAACGAGGTCGCGCCCGCGCAGTTCGAGCTCGCCCCGCAGTTCGAGGAGCTGAACCTCGCGAGCGACCACAACATGCTCGTGATGGACGCGCTGAGGAACGTCGCAGAAAAGCACGGGCTCAAGTGCCTCCTCCACGAGAAGCCGTATGCAGGCGTCAACGGTTCCGGAAAGCACAACAACTGGTCCGTCGCCTACGGCGGCAAGAATCTCCTCGACCCGGGGAGCAACCCGCACGAGAACGCTGTCTTCCTGACGATGCTCTGCGCCGTCATCGAAGCCGTCGACAAGCACGCCGACCTGCTGCGCGCCTCCGTCGCCGGCGCTGGCAACGACCACAGGCTCGGTGCCAACGAGGCGCCGCCGGCCGTCATATCCATCTACGTCGGCGACCAGCTGGCGGAGGTCCTCGACCAGCTCGAGAACCCGAAGAGCGCAAAGCACGCGGCCAACGGCACGATGAAGATCGGCGTGGACACGCTGCCCGCCATCCCCAAGGACGCGACGGACCGCAACCGCACCTCGCCGTTCGCCTTCACCGGCAACAAGTTCGAGTTCCGCGCGCCCGGCTCCAGCGTATGCTGCTCCGGCCCGATGACCGTCCTCAACACGATCGTCGCAGAGGCTGTGGATCGCATCGCCGGAGAGCTCGAGAAGGCGAAGGTCGCGGGCAAGGCGAAGCCAGGCGAGCACACCGCCGCGTTCCACAACGCGCTCCAGAAGATACTGCAGGCCTCGCTCAAGGCGCACAAGCGCGTCGTCTTCAACGGCAACGGATACGAGGCGGAGTGGCCGGAGGAGGCCGCGAGGCGCGGGCTCCCCAACTCGCCGGACACGCCTTCCGCCCTCGCCGCGCTCACGAAGAAGGAGAACGCCGCGCTCTTCGAGAAGTACGGCGTCATGACCAAGCGCGAGCTTAGGAGCCGCCACGAGATATTCCTCGAGGAGTACTCGAAGAAGGTCCGCATCGAGGGCGCCTGCGCACGCGACATCGCGAGCGAGATGGTGTTCCCGGCGGTCAAGGCCGAATACCTTGAGACGGCTGAGGCGTTCGCGAAGGCCGAGAAGGTCGGCGTATCCTGCGGAACCGCCGCGCTCCGCGAAAGCCTCGTGGAGCTCGGCAGCGGGCTCGACGCCCTCAAGGACGGCATCCGCAGGCTCGAGGACGCCCTGGCCGGAGCTGCGTCGGAAGAAGACGTACTTTCCTCCATGCAGGCCCTGCGCACTACGGTCGACTCGCTGGAGAAGCGCGTCTCCGACAAGCGCTGGCCGCTTCCGAAATACCGCGACATGCTCTTCCTCTACTGAGCGTAGCGCATGTCCGACGAACTGAAGCACGAATGCGCCGTGGCGATGGTGGTCTTGCGAAAGCCCGCCATCGCCTCTGGGGATTTCGGCGGCACGAAGCTCTCGCTCCTCCTGGAGAAGCAGCACAACCGCGGACAGGACGGCGCGGGCGCGGCAATCCTCTCGTCCAATCCGGAACCAGGCGAGACGCCGTACTGGATTGCCAAGTCAGCGTCAACTACTCCGCTTGCCGACGTACTTGGAATGCTGACGAAACGGAGTAGGGTTGCGACAGAGGTAACGGGATTTGAGAGGGTCTTCCTCGGTCATCTTCGCTACGCCACGTTCGGTAAAAACGACGTGGCGTTCTGCCATCCGTTCGTACACGAGGCGAGCGAACTGAACCACACGCTCCTTCTTGCCGGGAACTTCAACCTCACCAACGCCCACGAGCTCTTCGACGACTACCGCCACCACGGATCCTTCCCGACGAGCAAGTCGGATGGCTACCTTATCACGTCCCTGATCGCAAAGCAGCTGGAAGGGCGTTCCGCAAAGCCGGAGAACCGTATTTCGAGGGCGATATCCGATGCGCTTGCTAACGCCGACGGCGCGTGGACTCTCTGCGGGATGACCGCCGACGGTTGGGCGTTTGCGACGCGCGACCCGCACGGCATCAGGCCTGGCTGGCACTATATCGACGACGATGTCGTTGTCGTCGCCTCGGAACGCGCCGCCATACAGGCGGCGTTCGACGTGCCGCCCGAGGCCGTGAAGGAGCTTCCCCCGGGCAAGGCCCTCGTCGTCTCGCCGGAAGGGGATGTCGATCTGTCCGAGCTAAGTTCGACCATCAATACTGCACCACGCCATTGTTCTTTCGAGCGTATCTACTTCTCCCGCGCGAACGACGCAGACATCCACCGCGAGCGCAAGGCGCTGGGCGCGGCGCTTGTGCCGCAGATCCTAGAGGCCGCCAATGCGCCGATGGACCGTATATTCTTCAGCTACATTCCCAACTCCGCCCGCATCGCATTTCATGGGCTTTTGGGAAAACTATTCTCAGATGTTTTCTCGACAGGATTGACTGGATCATCTAGGGGTGTGCACCCCGCATTGAGCGCGCCTGCAGCGACGTCGCTGCGCTCGGGGGATGCCCCAGACCCCATGAATCTTCTAAATCCTGTCAAAAGTATCCCGCGCTTTGGAGAGGTGGCGGTGAAAGACGCGAAGTTCAGGACGTTCATCGCGGACGCCGCCGCGCGGCGCGAGTTCTACAAGCATGTCTATGACGTTACATACGGGCTCGTCAAGAAGGACGATACGCTCGTCGTGCTCGACGACTCGATCGTCCGCGGCAACACGATGAAGAACGCGATTCTGCCGATGCTCGACAGGCTCGGGCCGAAGAGAATCGTGATTGCCTCTTCAGCGCCGCCGATCCGCTATCCAGACTGCTACGGCATCGACATGTCCACCTTAGGCGAGCTTGTCGCGTTCCGTGCGCTCGTGAACCTCCTTGGCGACGGCGCGAACGACTTGCTCCATGAGGCGTTGATGGGCAACGCGAAAAATCCCCTTGAGGCGCTCTACGCTAAGTTCACGGAAGAACAGCATGCAGCGGAGATCGCGCGTCTTCTAACGCCGCCAGACATAAGGGCCGAAGTCGTTGTGGTCTACCAGACGGTCGAAGACCTGAGGCGTTGTCTCGGCGGAGAGAACATAGGGGACTGGTATTTCACAGGCGACTATCCGACTCCCGGCGGCTGCAAGGTGCTGCGAAAGGCACTTCTGAACTACTTGGACAAGAAGTCGGAAAGGTCGTATTAGTGGTTGGTGAAAGAGGAATAAATTTATGAGCTACAGTGAAAAGTGGAAAGCGGAACGCGAACGCAAGGCGTATCTCGCGCTTGCGGACGGCACTGTGTTCCACGGCGTCGCATTCGGCGCGAAGAAGGACGCTCTGGGAGAGGTCGTCTTCAACACGGGAATGTGCGGCTACCAGGAGATACTGACCGATCCAAGCTACGCCGGGCAGTTCGTCACCCTTACTCCCGCCGAAGTTGGCAACTATGGCGTGAACGCGGATGATGTGGAAAGCCGCGGGCTTTTTCTCTCGGGGCTTGTAATTGGCGACCTTACGGAGCCTAGCAACTGGCGTAGCGAGAAGAGCCTCGACGAATACCTGGAGGAGAACGGCGTGCCTGGCATCTATGGCGTCGACACGCGCGCGCTTACAATACATCTCCGCGAGCACGGGAACGAGCGGGCGTACTTGCATGTCGAGGATGTCGACATGCGCGAGGGGGATGCAGTATCCAAGGCGTGCGAATGGGAAGGGCTTGACGGTCAGGACTACGCGGCGAAGGTGACATGCGAGAAGCCCTATGAGTTTAAGACAGGATTTGCTGGATTATCAACAACACCCAATCTTGTAAATCCTGTCAAAAGAATAATCTGCTACGACTTTGGCGTAAAGACCAACATCCTCCGGTCGCTCGCATCGTGGGCGAATGTCACAGTCGTCCCGGCGAAGACGCCCGCCGAGGACATTCTCGCAATGAAGCCTGACGGCGTGTTCCTTTCCAACGGACCGGCCGATCCCGCGGCAGTTACCTACGCCATTGAGAATATCAGCAAACTGCTTGGCAAGGTTCCGATGATGGGAATTTGCCTCGGACATCAATTGCTTTCGCTCGCGTGCGGTGCGAAGACCGGGCGGCTAAAGTTCGGCCACCACGGCTGCAACCATCCTGTCAAGAACCTTGCGACGGGCAAGGTGGAGATCACCAGCCAGAACCACAACTTCGCCGTCCTGCCAGAGTCGGTGCCGGATTGCCTAGAAGTCACCCATGTGAATCTCAACGACAACTCCATCGAGGGCGTCCGCCACAAGACGCTCCCCGCGTTCTCAGTGCAGTACCATCCGGAGTCCTGCCCTGGCCCGCACGACAGCGCATACCTCTTCAGGCAATTCCAGGAAATGCTCTAAAGATGAAAAATCAAGTCAAATACGTATTCATCACCGGCGGCGTGGTCAGCTCGCTAGGGAAGGGCGTCACGAGCGCGTCGCTGGCGCTTCTGCTCAAGTCGCGCGGCTACAGGGTCTTCATGCAGAAGCTCGACCCGTATCTCAATGTAGACCCGGGTACCATGTCGCCGTACCAGCACGGCGAAGTGTTCGTCACGGACGATGGCGCTGAGACGGACCTCGACCTTGGACACTACGAGCGCTTCGCTGGCGTGACGTGCTCCAAGGCTTCAAACTACACCTCCGGCCGCATCTACTCGGCTGTTCTCGCGCGCGAGCGCGCGGGCGGATATCTCGGCGGAACTGTGCAGGTCGTGCCGCACATCACTGACGAGATCAAGGCTGCGATCAGGAGCGCCGGCGAAGCGCATGGCGACGAGCCCGCGCCAGACATCGTCCTGTGCGAAATCGGCGGAGTCTCGGGAGACATCGAGAGCCTGCCGTTCCTGGAGGCGGCGCGGCAGTTCCGGTTCGAGGAGGGATACGAGAACACGTGCTTCGTGCATCTGACGCTTGTGCCGTACCTTAAGGCGGCTGGCGAACTCAAGACGAAGCCGTCGCAGCACTCCGTCGGGATGCTCCGCAACATCGGCATCATCCCAGACATCCTCGTGTGCCGTACCGAGATGACCATCCCCGAGGAGCACCTCCAGAAGCTCGCCATGTTCTGCAACGTGAAGCGCGAGTGCGTAATCGAGGAAAAGGACGTCGCGGACTCGGTCTATGCCGTGCCGCGCGAGTTGCGTGAGCAGGGTCTCGACGAGCAGGTCCTGAGGCAGCTGCGCCTCGATCTCTGGCCGATCAAGCATACCGTCTGGGACACGCTTGTCCGCAAGGCGACGCAGCCGAAGAGACGCTGCCGCATCGCGCTCGTCGGGAAGTACATCTCGATACGCGACGCCTACAAGTCCGTTCACGAAGCCCTGCAGCACGCCGGCATGGCGAACGACTGCAAGGTAGAGGTCGTCCCTGTTGAAGCCGAGGAGCTGGAGACGGGATTTACGGGGTTGACGGGATTGGCTAAGTCTTCTAATCATGTAAATCTCGCTAATCCTGCCAAAAACAACCCGTTGAAGGATGTTGATGGTATTCTTGTTCCCGGTGGCTTTGGCTCGCGCGGCGTCGAGGGCAAGATCGCCGCGATCAGGTACGCGAGAGAGAAGAAGATACCATTTCTCGGAATCTGCCTCGGCATGCAGTGCACCGTCATCGAGTATGCGCGCGACGTCCTCGGATGGAAAGACGCCAACTCGACGGAGTTCGACGAGAGCACCACGCACCCCGTGATCGACTTGATGGAAGAGCAGCGTGGCGTCACGCAGAAGGGCGGTACCATGCGCCTCGGCGCATATCCGTGCGTCCTCAAGAAAGACTCTCTTGCCGCAAAGCTCTATAAAGATGTTTTGACAAGATTAACAGGGTTCAAGGGCGTCGCAGATCTTGTCAATCCTGAAAATCCTGTCAAGAAACAAGACGCGGCCGGGGTGATCTCCGAGCGACATCGACACCGCTACGAGCTTGCCTACGCCAGCGAGGCGCGCGAGGCGCTTGAAAAGACAGGTCTCAAGGTCAGCGGAACGTCGCCGGACGGGAAACTCGCCGAGATAGTGGAGCTGCCGGGTCACCCATACTTCATCGCCTCGCAGTTCCACCCGGAGTTCAAGTCGCGACCGACAATCCCGCACCCGCTGTTCAACGGCCTTGTCAAAGCCGCGCTGAAAGGCAAGAAGAAATGAAACGCACGGATCTGAGGAAGATACTTATCATCGGCTCCGGGCCCATCGTCATCGGCCAGGGCTGCGAGTTCGACTATTCCGGCGTACAGGCCGTGAAGGCGCTTAAATCGCTGGGCTACGAAGTCGTGCTCGTCAACTCCAACCCAGCGACGGTGATGACCGATCCCGACCGCGCCGACAGGACGTATGTCGAGCCGCTGACGGCCGACTACCTGCACGAAGTCATCCGCCGCGAACGGCCAGATGCAATCCTGCCGACGCTTGGCGGACAGACGGCGCTCAACCTCGCGATGGAGCTCGACAAGAGGGGCGTCTTGAAGCGCTACCGCGTTGAGCTCATAGGCGCAAGGGCCGAGGCGATCGAGCGCGCCGAGGACCGCAACCTCTTCAAGGAGGCGATGCGCGACATCGGGCTCGACATGCCGCGCTCGGGAAGCGCCCATTCCCTCGCAGAAGCCGAGGCGATTGCAAAGACCATCGGCTCGTGGCCGCTCATCGTGCGTCCCGGTTTCACGCTAGGCGGCACCGGCGGCGGCATTGCGCACGACGCGGACGAGTTCGCGAGGATCGTCTCTGGCGGCCTCGAGGCGTCGCTCAACCACGAGGTTCTCGTAGAGGAGTCGCTGATCGGCTGGAAGGAATACGAGATGGAGGTGATGCGAGACAAGGCGGGGAACGCCGTCATCGTCTGCTCCATCGAGAACATGGACCCGATGGGCGTCCATACCGGCGACTCCATCACCGTCGCGCCGATCTTGACGCTCACCGACCGCGAGTACCAGGCGATGCGCGACGACTCCATCAAGGTCCTTGAGAAGATCGGCATCGAGACTGGCGGATCGAATGTGCAGTGGGCGGTCAATCCGAGGGACGGGCGGCGCATCATCATCGAGATGAACCCGCGCGTCTCGCGCTCTTCGGCGCTTGCCTCTAAGGCAACGGGCTTCCCGATCGCCAAGATCGCCGCGCTTCTCGCCGTCGGCTTCACGCTTGACGAAATCACGAACGACATAACCGGGAAGACGCTCGCCTGCTTCGAGCCGTCGCTGGACTATGTGGTCGTGAAGATTCCGCGCTTTGCGTTCGAGAAGTTCCACGGCGCGAGCACGGCACTCGGCACGCAGATGAAGTCCGTCGGCGAGGTGATGGCAATCGGCAGGACTTTCAAGCAGGCGTACTTGAAGGCCGTCCGCTCGCTTGAAGCGCCGCTGAAGTACCATGATGCGGAAAGCTACGATCCGTGGTTCAGGCGCGAGCTCGAGGAAATCGAAGAGTTCAGAAAGTTTCTGGAGAGCCAGAAAGATGTTTTGGCAGGATTTACAAGATTGGCAGGATTGAAAGAAAACAATAATCCTGTAAAACCTGTTGATCCTGTCTTGAAAGACGAGCAGGCGTATTTGTTGCTTCGCCAGGCGAAGGTCTTTGGCTTTAGCGACAAGGAGATTGCCGCGGCTGTTGGCTCCGACGAGATTGCGGTGCGGAACAGCCGTCGTGCGCTCGGCATAAGGCCCGAGTTCGGCGAGGTCGACACCTGTGCCGGCGAATTCGAGGCCGTAACGCCGTATTATTACAGCTACTACGGGTACGGGACAACCGAGACAGCCGGGACAACCGGGACAACAGTTAATGGCGATTCGTCCCGGACGTCCCGGATGTCCCTGATGTCCCGGTCTTCACAATCTCCTTCTCGCCACAAGATTATGGTCTTGGGCGGCGGGCCAAACCGCATTGGACAGGGAATCGAGTTTGACTGGTGTTGCTGCCATGCGGCGTTCTCCCTTAGGAAGCGCGGCTACGAAGTCGTGATGGTAAACTCCAACCCAGAGACCGTCTCGACAGACTACGACACTTCCGACAAGCTCTACTTCGAGCCGCTCACGTTCGAGGACGTGATGGAGATCTACGACCGAGAGAAGTGCGACGGCGTGATAGTCCAGTACGGCGGACAGACGCCGCTCAACCTCGCGGAGAAGCTTGAAGGGGCGGGCGCGACGATCGTCGGCACTTCGCCAAAGGACATTGCGCTTGCCGAAGACCGCGACTTCTTCCGCGCGCTTGTCTCGGAAATCGGAATGAAGCAGCCGGCAAGCGGAATCGCCCATTCCATCGAGGACGCGCGGCGCATCGCGAAGGAAATCGGCTACCCCGTGCTCGTGCGGCCGTCGTTCGTCCTCGGCGGACGCGGGATGGCAATAGTCTACAGGGAGTCGGAACTCGATTCCTATGTGTCAGAGGCAGTCGCCGCATCGGAAGGAAAGCCAATTCTCATTGACAAGTTCCTCGAACATGCGATCGAGCTAGACGTAGACGCAGTGTCGGATGGCGAGACGACAATGATTGGCGCAGTCCTCGAGCACATCGAGGCGGCGGGCTGTCACTCGGGCGATGCCGCGGCAATTACGCCGCCGGTGAACCTCACCGAAAAGACACTTGCCGAAGTGAAGCGCTATACCGAGATTTTCGCGAAGCGGCTTCATGTCGTCGGGCTAATGAACTTGCAGCTCGCTGTGAAGGACGGGGATATATGGATGATCGAGGTCAATCCCCGCGCCTCGCGCACGGTGCCGTTCGTCTCGAAGGCGACGGGAATTCCGCTTGCCGACCTCGGCGCTCTTGCAATGGTCGGGGAGAAACTTAAGACAGGATTGCAATTCGCAGACCTTAATTCTGTTGATCTTGTAAATCCTTTCAAAAACAGAAAATACTACTGCGTAAAGGAAGCGGTCTTCCCATACGTCAAGTTCCCGGGGGCGAAGATAACGCTTTCGCCGGAGATGAAGTCGACTGGCGAGGTGATGGCGATCGACACCGACCGCTTCGGCGCATACTACAAGAGCCAGGTCGCCAGCTCCAGTCCTTTGCCGAGGCGCGGGAACGTCTTCCTCTCGGTGCGCGACGAAGACAAACCGCAGGTCGCTGAACTTGCGGCGAAGCTCAAGGGGCTTGGCTTCGGCATCTACGCGACGCTGGGCACTTCGACGTATCTCTGGGGACATGGCATTGAATCTCGCGCGGCGTTCCGCATTTCGCGCGGCAGTCCCAACGCGATCGACCTGATCCGCAAGGGCGAGATACAGTGGGTGGTCAACACGTCGGAGTCGGACGGCGAGGCGTCTGGAGACAGCGTGAAGATGCGCTCCTCCGCCGTTGCCGCGGGAATTCCCGTCACCACGACGCTTGCCGGCTTCGCCGCCGCCGTCGGCGGGCTCGATGACTTCTCCCATTTCGGCGAGGTGTCGGTCTGCACGCTGCAGGAGTACCACGCGCGGCTCGGACGCGCGTGACTAGAGACGGCTTAAGGAAAGAGGGATTCGGCGTAGCGGACGAGTCCCATGGCGTTTCTGGAGTAGTGGTCGGCGCCGATCTTCTTCGCGAAATCGGCGGTAAGCACCGCGCCGCCGACCGTGACGAGGCACCCGGGGACGCGCTCGTGGACAAGGTGTATCGTCTCCTCCATCGCACCGACAGTTGTCGTCATCAGCGCGGAGAGTCCGACTAGACGCGCTTTTTCCCGAAGGGCTGCCGCGACGACCGTTTCCGGCGGGACGTCGCGGCCGAGGTCGATGACCTTGAACCCGTAGTTCTCGAGCAGGGCCCGGCAGATGTTCTTGCCGATGTCGTGTATGTCGCCCTTGACCGTCGCCATTATGATCGGCCCCCTGACGCTCCCGCCGTCCCTCGTCGGAAGCGACGCCCGAACAACTTCGAATGCGGCGCCAGCCGCCTCGGCAGCCATCAGGAGCTGGGGGAGGAACATGGTGCCGGCCTCGAAGCCCTTTCCGACGACTTCTAGAGCGGGCACGATGTCGTTGCCGATGACGTCAAGCGCCGCTGTGCCGCCGGCAAGCGCGGCCTTCGCCGCAGCCGCCGCGTCAGACTTGAGCCCGTGGCGTATTGCGGCCGCGATAGGCGATTCCGACTGCGCGGCGTCGCCTTGGATCCCGGGCGCGGCGGATTTGCCGCACGCCGCGGACGCAGAGGCGGCAGGAGCCCATTCCCTGAAGTGCTCGATCCACTCCACGCATGTCGCGTCTTTCGCGGTCAGTGCGCGGAAGGCGCGATAGGCCGCCATCATGTCGGCGGCAAGTGGATTGACGATTCCGGCGGAGAGCCCGTTGGCGAGGGCCGTCGTGTAGAACGTGGCATTGAGAAGGGGTCTCGCCGGAAGGCCGAAGGAAATGTTGGAGACTCCGAGACACGTGCGGCAGCCGAGCTCGTGCCTCACCCTGTGCAGGGCTTCGAGAATGACGTTCGCGCTTTGTGCGTCTGCGCTGACGGCGAGGCATAGGACGTCTACGACGAAGTCGGATGGCTTGAGCCCGTATTCGGCTCCTCTTGCGAGTATCTTCTTTGCGATGGCTATGCGCCCGTCTGCTGTAGGCGGTATCCCCGCCTCATCGAGCGTGAGCGCGACGACGGCGCCTCCGTATTTGGCGACAAGAGGGAGAACGGCAGACATAGACTCCTCCTTGCCGTTCACGGAGTTGATCAGCGCCTTGCCGTTGTAGTGACGGAGGGCGCGCTCCAGGGCCTTTGGATCGGAGGTGTCGATTTGGAGGGGGAGGTCGGTGACGCTCTGGACGGCCTGTATAGTGGAGTCGAGCACGGCAGGTTCGTCGATTCCAGGCACGCCGACGTTGACGTCGAGGATGTGTGCGCCGGCCTCGGCCTGCGCGACTGCCTCGCGAAGCACGTATGCGACATCGCCTTCGGTAAGTGCGGCCTTCAGCTTTTTCTTCCCGGTGGGGTTGATGCGCTCTCCGATGATGACGGTGTCGTTTAATGAAATCTCCACGGCGCGCGAGCCGGAAGTGACAATGGTTCTTGGGGCCGAGGACTGCTGCTGTATTGTTCTTGTCTTGAGGGCCGCTGTCACGGCGGCGATGTGCGCCGGAGTGGTTCCGCAGCATCCGCCTACAACCGAGGCCCCTGCGTCGACAAGGGCGACGACGTCGCGCGCGAACGCCTCTGGTCCCACGGTGAAGACCGTCCGTCCGTCGACGACTTGCGGAAGCCCCGCGTTCGGCTTGACGGCTATCGGAAGCGATGTTGCTGCGGCCAGTCGTCTGACGTACGGCAGCATCCTGTCCGGGCCGAATCCGCAGTTGAACCCGAGCGCGTCGACGCGGAGGCCCTCGAGGAGCGCGGCGACGCATCCGACGTCTGCACCCGTCAGGAGCTTGCCGTCTTCGCCTAGGGCGACAGTCGCGATTACGGGTAGCGAGGAGTTCTCCTTTGCGGCGAGGACGGCGGCCTTGAGTTCGTATGCGTCGCCCATCGTCTCGACGACAATGAGGTCGGCACCGGCCTTGGCTCCGATTGCGACCTGCTCGGCGAAGGCATCGTAGGCAGCGTCGAATTCGAAGTCCCCGGCTGGCTTGAGGAGTCGGCCAGTGGGCCCGATGTCAAGCGCGACGAAGCGCTTCCCGCCGGCGGCGGACACGGCTTCGCGCGCGATCCCGATTCCGGATGCGATTACGTCTGCGAGCGGAGCGTCGCCGTGGTATTTGGCTTTGTTTGCGCCGAAGGTGTTGGCGTATACCACGTCGGCCCCGGCGGAAAAATATGCCTCGTGCACGGCGCG